>ENA-UEPJ01000160-UEPJ01000160.1-human-gut-metagenome-genome-assembly--contig:-NODE-160-length-87528-cov-7.859624_pt1 | contig 87528 bp, 62 predicted proteins | sample MGYA00242890_ERZ507896 | MGnify/ENA primary metagenome ERZ507896 (study PRJEB26167, sample SAMN06115508) | human gut metagenome | host: Homo sapiens | place: China:Qinghai | collected 2015-08-20...
CTCTTTGTACCCACCTGTCTGCACAAGTTATAGAAGGTAAGGTAACAGATGCTTCACAACAAGGAATAGACGGAGCAGTAACAATACCTACGTATACCGGATCGCCGACAAAGAAATCGTCTATACCTTTTATGGCAATAACGTACGTAATCTGCAATGGATTCCCGATCAGGACAAACTTTCTTTCCTGCAAGCAGAAGGCAACGGACAATCTTTATATAGTTACGACCTGGAAAAACAACTACAAACCCGTCTGATCAAAGAAGACCGGCAAATTCAGAGCTGCATCTGGTCACCCGATCGTTCTTATCTGATCTATTATGCCAATGAAAACTACAGCGATCCCAAATGGGAATTGCGTAAACTGGACGGCATACAAGATCGGCAGGACTATTTCCGTAACCGGAGTTATCTGTGTAAGTACGATTTCGCTACCGGCCTCCATTCCCGGCTCACCTGGGGAAATCTGAGCACTTCGCTTATGGATATCAGTGCAGACGGTAAAAAATTACTGATCTCCACTTCACGCCCGGCTTATACGGAATATCCCTATAACAAACAAGATATTTATCTGATGGATATCACCACCCAACAACTGGATACCCTTTGGAAGGACCGGCTTTATTCCATATCCTGTACTTTCTCTCCCGATGGCAAAAAACTGCTGATCAGCGGCGGCCCTTCGGCCTTCGGTAAACTGGGAGAAAACATCGGGAAAAATCAGATTGCCAACCAATACGATACCCAATTGTATATTTATGACCTGGCCACTAAAAAAGTGGACGCGATCACCCGCGATTTCAATCCTTCGGTGGAAGAAATGACCTGGCATAAAAACGGTAATATCTATATAAAAACGACCGATGCCGATTTCGTACGTCTGTATTGCTATGCCGACGGTAAATTCACCCGGATCGAATGCCCGGGAGACATGATTCTCCGGACCAGTTTTGCCAGCCATGCCGACCAAATGATGTATACCGCTTCGAACACCGATTATCCTCCCCGGATCTATACCTTGAACCTAACCGATAATCAAGCGGCTCTCTGGGCGGATCCCAACGAAGAGCAATACCGGAATATTGTTTTCGGAGAGATGAAAGACTGGGACTATGAGTATAAGAAAGGTACGGTGATCGACGGACGTTATTATCTGCCTGCCGATTTCGATCCGGCCAAAAAATATCCGCTGATCGTTTATTACTACGGCGGAACGACCCCCGTCTCCCGTAGTTTCGGCGGACGCTGGCCTTTCAACCTCTATACGGCCAACGGTTATGTCGTATATGTGCTTCAACCTTCCGGAACCATCGGATACGGACAGGAATTTTCTGCCCGCCACCAAAACAATTGGGGTAAAATCACAGCCGACGAAATTATCGCCTCGACCAAAGCATTTGCCAAAGCCCATCCGTTTATCGATGCTTCTAAGATTGGTTGTATGGGAGCTTCTTACGGAGGTTTTACCACCGAATACCTTACCACCCGAACCGATATTTTCGCCTGTGCTATCTCACATGCCGGCATTTCCTCTATCTCTAGCTATTGGGGAGGCGGATATTGGGGTTACGGCTACAGTACCAACGCTTCGGCACACGCTTTCCCTTGGAACCGTAAGGATATCTATGTCGACCAAAGTCCCCTTTTCAATGCCGATCAGGTGAAAGTGCCTATCCTGTTAATCCACGGTACAAAAGATGTCAATGTACCGACAAACGAAAGTATACAATTTTATACTGCTCTGAAATTATTGGGTAAAGATGTCGAATTAGTATTGGTTAAAGATGCCGATCATGCCGTGGTCGATTACAATCAGCGTATCCTGTGGAACAATACGATTCTCTCCTACTTCGCCAAATATCTGAAAGATCAACCGGCTTGGTGGGAACACCAGTTTAAAGAGCTGAATCTCTAAACGGAAGAAGAAAAGTAAGATTAAGTGTAATTCTTACTTTTCTTTTTTTGAAAGATTATTTATAAATTTGCAAAAAACCAAAAATCTATTTTAAATTTATATCATGAATACAACTACCAACAGAGCGGCGGACAACATCCGAATTCTGGCAGCCTCAATGGTTGAAAAAGCAAAATCAGGTCACCCCGGAGGAGCGATGGGTGGTGCCGATTACATCAACGTGCTATATTCTGAATTTCTGAATTTCGATCCGGACGATGCCGAGTGGGTAAACCGGGATCGGTTTTTCCTGGACCCGGGTCATATGTCACCGATGCTTTATGCAACGTTGAGCCTGATTGGTAAATATAGCATGGAAGATCTGAAAAACTTCCGTCAATGGGGCAGCATCACTCCCGGTCATCCCGAAGTAGACGTAAAACGGGGTGTAGAGAATACTTCAGGTCCTCTGGGTCAGGGACATGCCATGGCCGTCGGAGCAGCTATCGCCGAACGTTTTCTGGTAGCCCGTTTCGGTGAATGGATGGCCCACAAGACCTATGCTTTCATCTCGGACGGTGGCATTCAGGAAGAGATCTCCCAAGGTGCAGGACGTATTGCCGGTACACTCGGACTCGCTAACCTGATCATGTTCTATGACTCGAATAATATCCAGCTTTCTACCAAAGTGGATGAAGTAACCCACGAAGATACAGCCAAAAAATATGAAGCCTGGGGATGGCAGGTCATCACCATCGACGGCAACGATGCAGCAGAAATCCGTCAGGCCCTGAAAGTGGCACAGGAAGAAAAAGAACGCCCTACACTCATCATCGGACACACCCTGATGGGGAAAGGAGCTGTCGGTGCCAACGAAGAAGATTTCTCCAACAAAGTATCAACTCACGGACAACCGCTGAGCGCTGCCGGAGCTTCTTTTGAAAATACGGTGGCTAACCTGGGCGGAGATCCTCAGAATCCATTCGTTATCTTCCCGGATGTACAGGAATATTATGCGCAGGTACTGGAAGAGAAACGGGCTCAGGCCAAACAGAAAAAAGCCGAACAAGCTGCCTGGGAAAAAGCCAACCCGGAATTAGCAGCCAAATTCCATCGGTTTATGTCGGGAGAAGCGCCTGCTATCGATTATAAAGCTATTGCACACAAAGCCAATATAGCAACCCGTCAGGCTTCAGCCGATGTATTGGTTACACTGGCACAGGAAGTTGAAAATATGATCGTCAGCTCTGCCGACCTTTCCAATTCAGATAAGACAGACGGTTTTATCAAAGGAGGAGCCCGCAACCTAGTGAAAGGAGATTTCAGCGGTAAATTCCTGCAAGCCGGAGTTGCCGAGTTGACTATGGCTGCAATCTGTAACGGTATCGCCCTTCATGGCGGTATTCATGTTGCCTGTGCAACCTTCTTTGTATTCTCCGATTATATGAAGCCGGCTTTCCGTTTATCGGCTCTGATGCAGATGCCGGTTAAATACATCTGGACCCACGATGCCTTCCGGGTCGGTGAAGACGGTCCTACCCACCAGCCGATCGAGCACGAAGCCCAGTTGCGTCTGCTGGAAAAAATGCAGAACCACGCCGGAAAAATGAGCATGCTGGCTTTACGTCCGGCCGATGCAGCCGAAACTTCGGTGGCCTGGAAAATGGCGATGGAAAATACCGAAACTCCGACGGCTCTCGTATTGTCCCGTCAGAATATCAACGATCTGCCGGCCGCAACCGACCGTTATACCGAAGCTTTAAAAGCAGAAAAAGGAGCTTACATCGTACAGAAAAACGGTGAAAATCCCAAAGTGATCCTAATCGCATCCGGATCGGAAGTGGCCACCCTGATCGATGCCGCCAAGTTGTTACTCGAAAGAAAAGGTATCGCTTCACAGGTTGTATCGGCTATTTCGGAAGGTTTATTCCGTCAGCAGCCGACCGCTTACCAGGAAGAAGTCATTCCGGCCTCTACGCCTCATTTCGGCCTGACCGCCGGTTTATCGGTAACTCTGGAAGGATTGGTCGGATGTAACGGCAAAATCCACGGCGTAAATCACTTCGGATATTCTGCCCCGGCCAAAGTACTGGACGAAAAGTTCGGCTTTACCGGAGAGTTTGTATACAACGAAATTTGCGAAATGCTCGGAAAATAATTCCTTGACAACACCAAAAGAAATAGTTTTATAAAACATAATTTCTTAAAATGGTGAAAATAGTTAAAACGGTGTAATGTTTAGTTTTAAAACATTGCACCGTTTTTAGTTACAGGGAAATAAAAGTTTGCCAAACAATAGAGAAAAGTAAAGTAAACTCTAATTCTCCGTCACTCCAAATTTATGGTAGAATTAATTTTTTCTTTCTATTCCGATTTCGGGTTCTGTGTCGTCAGACCCGGTCGCCCGGACCGGTCCGGTAAGGCTTTCCTTCACTGACCGGCGGAACTCCTCACTACACAAAAAACTTTACGTTACGTTTCCATCAGACACCACCGGTCGGGCGTTCGGAAACCCTAACCGGACACTCGTTCCTGCTCCAATGGTCCTCCGGCATAAAACCCTGCATCTCACATTAACACGACTTGGCAAAGGGAGAATTAGAAAAATTTTATAGAATAAAATACCGGCTCACCTCTATCGGATTATGGATAGTTGGGCGACCGGTTCCCCGAACACGAACACCGAAGACGAACAAAGAGCGGAATAATTCTACTTCTTTAATAGTTAAAAGGAGGCAACGATTACAACGGTTTCAGCAAACAAATCTACCTGCTGTAACCGTTGCAACTATAAAACGATCAATACCCCGGATTCTGTTCTGCCCCACCTAAACCGACTTCCGACTCAGGGAATGGCAAGAGCTTTTGCCAGGCTTCGATTCCGAGTTCTTTTTCACACAGATCGTTCCGTTTTAAAAAAGCGAAATAAGCGAATTCCCCCTTCAACAATTCTTTCCAGGTAGCTTTCAACTGTTGGTCGAAATCTGTCGCTTCAGACAAACGGTAGTTTTTCCGGACCTGATTCAGATAATCCATAGCTTTCGCCCGGTCACCGATACGATTCGTACATTCGGCCAGCAATAACAAAGCCTCGGTATAGCTACCGACAGGTAAATATCGGTGATCTGCAATCTCACTGGTATATACCGAAGGATAATCCAGCAGATCCAACCCGAATACCAGTTCTTTAGAACCGCTATTCAAGGCCTCTTTGCGGCTGGCATTAAAGGCATACCCTTCATTCTTCAAAAATATCTCCAAGCCCCTTTTCGCTTCATTGTATCTTCCCAATTGCATATACACTTTTCCCAGCATCAGTTCACCGATACCGATGTAATCCTGATATTCAGCACTTCTCCAGTCCAGTATCAGCCGATGGATCTCCTCCAGATCTGCAGCCAACTTCTCGTAAGCTTTTTGCTCTGTCAACCGGGGTGCCGCCGCCGTCGAAAAATGTTCCGGATAAGGAATGTTTCCCCACAATACGATCAGCGGATAATACATGATCGAACGCAACAACTTAAACTGAGGCGAACAGAGGTTACCCATTTTTTCCTTCTCCAGGATATCATACCCATTATTGGCACTGGCAATAGCTTTATAAGCCACCTCCCAGGCCCGCTTCAAGTCTATATCGGCCATGACACTTTTTTCATGCCGGTAATATTTCTGCCACTTGTTTTGTGGTTCCGGGAAACATTGCGTATAATAAGCCTCTATCGTATACATATAATCACAGGCTTCACGGATACTCCCCAATATGCCGCTCACCGCTTCTTCGACTCCTTCAGGTACTTCGAACTTATTCATATCTCCGTCCTGAGTAATCAGCAGGGTGGCGCTTACTTCACCATCCAGGCTGTACAAAGTAATGCGTTCATCCCGGATCCAATATCCTTTTGCCGGCTGTACCGTCAGTTTAAGCTGTCCCTGCACCTTATCGAGCGTCACTGTATAATCCATTTCCTCTGACTTGAACTGGAATAATTTATCTACCTCCACCCCGGATTTCGGCACTTCTTCTTCTTCCATACCGGGATAAGTAAAATCATAAGATAAATTAGCCAGGATATCTACAGCATATTCTCCCCCATCCTGACTTACCCGTAAAGTATCGGTCTTGAATTTCAATTTTTTATCGCCTACGATCCCTCCGAATTCATTTCCGGCTTCTCCATCGCCGTCCCAGTCGATAAAATAACTCAAATCGGGCACAGTAATTTCCATGCCGGTTTCCTTATACCTTGCAACTAATCCTTCAGCAACCTTTGTCCAATCGATACTCACTGCATTTTTACGGATTTCTTCCTTCGTATCGTCCGGAAGCGTACCGGTTTCCTTCAACTTTTCACACAACCCTTCCAAATATTCCGCAAACCGGGTCTCGGTTTTATCCTTCAACAGAGAAGCCGACACCACCAACAAACTACCCGCTCCTTTGATTCCATCTGTCAGTGAATAGGTATTCACCTCATCCATCTCGAATCTCTGCAACCCGAAGGCCTTCAACACTTCTCCATGTGCCTGCTGACTGACGGCTTTAAAGCGCTTTTCTCCACCGTTCAACTCCAATAATCGTCGGGTTTCCAGATGAGTGAATACATTCACATTCACCGATTTCTGATTCGAAAGATCTGCAATCGAACGCAAACTCAACGATCCGGAGGTCTGTTCGCCGGTCAGCTCATTATAAAAAGCTCCTGTCGCCACAATTTCTACATAAGGAGACCGGATATCCAAAATACCGAAATCGAAATTTCCCTGATCGTCCTGTACGGTCTTCGTATAACTGATTCCGGTCCGTTCAAGCCGTTCGCTCAATTCATAAACCGTAACCTCCGATCCTCTGACAAGAGGTCCTTTCTCTACTTTTCCTTTCAGTTCATACCGGTCTGTATACTGCACATCGTCCTTCTTACATCCTACCAATACCAATAACAGCATACAAGTCCACAATATCATTTGCTTTTTCATTTCCAATCTCTTTATATCGTTCTACTTTCTTATCTGCCCGATTCAAATGAATCCGATTCTTTTCCGTTCGTTCATTACTCCTGCCACAAAAGCTTCGGTAAACATAACCACATCCTGTTTTTGAACAGAAATCACCTCTTTTACTGTACTCGTCCGGTTACTCTTTGCCATCCGTTGCAGACAATTGCGGACAATCAGATCGGCTACGATCCGCATCAGGCGCGAACTGGCATGACTGCGTTCCTCGGTCGCAACCAGCGAACCGATAAAAACAGTCATATACTGACGGGCTGTCGCTGTCATTTTCATTCGTTCTTTCTCCAGACGACGTTTCAGAATAATCATCAACTCTTCTTTCGTATAATCTTCGAAGACCAGTACATTGACCAAATCCGACATGTGTTCGGCGTCTCCGTTGATGCCCGATACCCTGTTCCGGGGTTCTGCATAGATGATAATATAACTTCCGGGATGTTCGGCCATCTGATTCATCAGGAGAGCACGTACTCTTTCACGGAAGCCGACAGCTTCGTTCAATTTGGGTGAATCTTCATCGAAAAGCAAGATACCTCCGCTGGATTTCACCAACGCTTCCCCGATACTACGCTGAGCCTCGTCTTCCATCAGTCCGATCATTCTTTCCACCTTAAAATCGAATACCTGTCCCTTATCGACGATCCCCATGGCTTTGTAAAGACGGGCGACGATCCGGGCTACCGTTCCCTTTCCCATGGCCGAATTACCGGTCAAACACCATTGCAGGGACATCCGGCTGCTCAATTTTACCCCCTCGTGGCTATAATGACGCGCCAGCTCTACAAAATCACGGATCTGTTTTTTTATTCCCGTTTGTCCGACCATTTTATCCAGCTCTTCCAATGCCCGGCCGATCTCCTCTTCATCGAATACATCCCTTTCCAATTTTGGAAGTTCAAAACTATCGACCGGTATATCGTCTTTGCGGATGGTAGTCATCTCCTGACGGGTCAGCTCCCGTTCCTGACGGATTTTCATCGTTCGTTCGGACATATGACGAATAGCCGCTGCCACGACTTTTTCAACGAAAAGCGCATTACCGAAATTCTTATCTCTGTTTTCATAAGCTTTCCGGATCAGCTCACCGAATACTTCCCGTGCCTTGGGATGAAATACATAAGCTTTTTCTTTCAGTTTATTTTCAGCGATCTGCATCAGTTCTTCGGGCGTATAATCGTTGAACGAAAATACATAAGGAAAATAATTCTTTAAAGCGGGATTCATCTCCAGCATCTTATCGACTCTTTCGGGATATCCGCCTAAAACCACGATCGTATCCCCGCATTCCTCGGTCGATAAATTCGACAATAAAGCCTCGAACAGGGCCAATCCCCATTCACTCCGGGGCAATACATCGGCATGGTCGATATATAGAATACCTCCGGCCGCACCGTTCATCAACACTTCGGCTCCCTGTTGGGGAGTCAGCCCTCCATCGCCGGTGAGCTGACGTCCGTCCTGTACCGTCACATTCGGACGCAACAGAATACCCACCGAATGATAGATTTCTCCCATCATCTTAGCGACAGTCATCTTCCCCGTACCGGGATTACCGCTAAAGATCATATTCAGGGGAGGAAGGGTATCGTCGAAACCATGTTTTTGCCTTTCCCGGATAAAATATACATAACTCAGATGTTGTACAATACTTTGTTTCAATGCCCCCAAACCGATCATCGCCTTGAGTTTTTCCAATGCTTTGCCAGGGTCTCCCTCGGGTAAAGTTACGATATCTTCCTCCGTAATCAGCATCAGGTCCTCCTTCTTATACTCTCCGCAGCGGTTCGCCATCAGACGGGCCGACATCCGGGCCGAAGCCTGTTCGAGCTGTTCGTCGATGTAACGTCCGTTGGTAAAATCCACCTCATTGGCCCGGCAAGCTATTTTCAACTGTTTATAAAATTTCTCTTCTGCTCCCGGCGTAAAACGGAATTGCAGTTTTTCCAGTTTGAACCGGGCGATTTCCATCAATTCCTCAGGACTATAATTTTCGAAACAAAGCCGGCGCGGAAAAAGCTTCTGCAAATCGGGAAAAGCTTCCAGCAAAACAGTCATCTCTTCATCGATATCGGAAAGAATAACCAAAACTTCCGGTTTTTCCCTGGTCAGTATACCGTACAATATTCCTAAAGCGATCACCCCCCGATCGTTCGGATCTTCGGGATGAAATAAATCTCCGGCCTGATCGACAAACAGAATCCCCCCTATACTGTTTTTCAGGGCCTGCCGAACCAATTGCTCTTCTGCAGCAGTGCCTTCACGCACCAAATCACGACGGCTGTAATGATTCACCCGGCCGTGACTCAAAAGCCCTAATTTCTGATACAATTCTCCCACCATCTCCGCCACGGTATTTTTACCGGTACCGGGATATCCGGTAAAGATCAGATGCAATTGAGGAAAAGTATCGCTGAAGCCATTCTCCCGCCGGAGACGGATAAATTCGACGTACTCTATGATCCGGGTTATCTCTTCTTTCACTTTACGCAACCCCACCAAACGATACAAACGGTCGAGGATTTCATCTTTATCTTTAGCGGTGTATACCGGATTCAGATTTTGCTTCACGGCCACTTCTCCACCATCGGCCAGTATCTCCTGCTCGAAATCATAAGGAATATCTTTATGACCTATTCCATAGCCCATCTTCAGGACCGTCTGTCCGAAACAGGAAACCATCACGGTATATTCTCCCGGAGTGACGAAATCTTCCTGACTCCCCAGATCGACAGCAAAACAAAGAATACTATTCCCGGCCTGATCCTTGATATATTGGGCGGATTTTACGATCTGCATGGCTTTGATACTCCCCCTACGGTCTACCACCCGGATAACGAATTCATATACCCACTCTCCCCCCAGCAGGTTTTGGGCCATCAGGAAGAAACGGATATTTTTCAATCGGGTGGCATCGAACATCCGGAAAGAATGAGGACGTTTCTGAGCCTCGGACTCGGTTTCTTCACAAAAACGGTCCAGACCGGCATGCAGGATGCGAAAATATTTTTCGGGTTTCCCCTCCCCCGGGACGATATACAGATCTTCTGATTGTCCGGCCACTCCGTCGATATCCGCCAAGATACGATATATCCCCTGTTTCCAGGCCTGTTCCGGTAAATCTGCGCGGTCTATCCGCTCTTCATACACCGGCAAAGCATCCTGACGCTCTACTTTTATTCCTCTCTCTTTCACAGACAAGCACTGTCCTTTGCCGTTCTCCAGGCGAAACAAACGGACAGTCATCTTCCCCTCCCAGGGTTCACCTTCAAACTGTTTATTCAATACTTCCGTATCCACATACAAACATTCTATTTCCTGTACGCCGAATACAGAACGATAGTCTTTCTCCCCCCGGTAATCATTTTCAGGACTACAGCTCACCCGCACACTTCTGACTACTCCATTCACTTTTTCCGATAGCGTATCGATCGATTGCTGGGCTTTATCTTGATCCATATGTTCTACTATTTACCTATTTTGAAAGTAATTTTGATCTTTTCAAATATAGGTAAATATTTAAGAAATCCAGCAAAAATACGGTTTATTTTGTGCGGTTGAATTCTTCCAGCAACGAACGGAAAGTTTCTTTCACAGACATAATTTTCGTAGCCTTGAATGCATTGGCTCCGGCAAAGGCATAACCATTTTCCATATTTCCCCGAAAAGCGTTGTACAAGGCCGTAATGATACAATACGGACTCTTATTGATATCACAGGTTTTAATACAATTGAAAGGGCACACTTTCGGTTGTTTTTTCCCCTCTTTGATCTTTTGGATAAAATTACTGAAAATCGCCCTTCCCGGCATCCCTACCGGACTTTTTATGATTTGAATATCTTCTTCGTGTGCATTCAGGTAAGTTTGTTTGAAAACATCCGAAGCATCACATTCTTCGGTAGTCACAAAACGGGTACCCATTTGTACGCCGTCGGCTCCCAACTCCATGATTTTTCGGATGTCGTCGCCGGAATAAATCCCACCGGCAGCGATCACCGGAATCTTACGGCCGTATTTTTCTTCTATCTCATGAGCTTCCTGAATCACTTCGGGTAAAATGGTTTCCAGTTGATAATGTTCGTCATCGATCTGCTCATTTTTGAATCCCAGATGTCCTCCGGCTTTCGGACCTTCTACCACCAAAGCATCCGGCAAATAATTGTAAATACTTTTCCATTTCTCACAGATCAGCTTGGCAGCCCGCCCCGAAGAAACGATCGGTACTAATTTAGTGGTACTGTCTTTTTGCAGAAAGGAGGGTAAATTCAGCGGCATTCCCGCGCCGGCAAAAATAATATCGGCTTTCTCGGCAATCGCCGTCCTGACCAGATCGGCAAAGTTCGAAAGAGCCACCATAATATTTACTCCAATGACTCCCTGGGTTTTCTGACGGGCTTTGCTCAGCTCTTCTTTCAGTCCCAATATACTCGCTTCCAGATAATTTTTGGACAAATTCTTATAAATTACCCCAAGTCCTGCAGCAGAAATCACTCCGACCCCACCTTCATTTGCAACAGCAGAGGCCAGACCTGAAAGGGAGATTCCAACTCCCATGCCTCCCTGTATAATCGGCACCTGAATAGAAAGATTACCGATTTTCAACGTTTTTAATAACATAAAAAGTGTATTATATAATTCTCAAAAGACCAAAACAAAAGGTCAACGACATCCAAACAGTCAGTTGACTTTTCCGATGCCGTTGACCTTGTTTTACCCTTATCTTGAAGTCAAAGATAATGATTCGATCTCAGGTATTTTTCTACTTTCCGGTATGTTGTAAAAATAAATATTACAGACGGTAATATACCTTGTCTTTGATGGTCTGTATTTGCCGGTTCAATACTTCTGCCGACTGTCCGCTCCCGTTCCCCATCACCCAGAGCGGAAAATCTTTCCCCCCTTTCACATAAGGAGGTTGTAAATAATTCCGGTCTAAAATCCGATAACCGTTCCGCTCATAATAATGGATTCTCCGGGTAGCCATCTCCGTTTCTGCAGGCTCTACTTCGAGTAATCTCACCCCTTGCAGCTGTTCTTTCACCCAATCCAGAATCTGTTGTCCGATCTTTTTATTCCGCATTTCAGCAAAAACAGCCAAATGTTCGAGGTAATAAAAACTTCCGAAATCCCAATAAACAAACAACCCGGCAAGCTGACCGTCACATTCCACTGCATTGAAATACATGGCAGGTTCGGTATGCAGCAACTCTCCGAGCTGACCGATCTCCCGCCTTTCTTCTACCGGAAAGGCTTCGGTATAAAGGGCCGTTAATTTCCGGAAAGCTTCATCTTCCGCCTGCGTAATTCTTTTTAAAGTAACCATAAGAGCAATATTTAATGACTGAAATTGATTGGCTTTATCCATCGAACCGCTTTCCGCAATTTCAAAGGAATCAAACGCCGAGGCCTGAATCCGTCTTTACTATTGGCCAGAATGACAACCGATACCGCCGACAAAATAATCACAATCCCTGCAAATTGCCAAAAGCCCAGGCTTTCGTGCAGAAACCAGACACCCATACATACGGCAGTCAACGGTTCCATACATCCCAATACAGCCGTAGTCGTCGAGCCGACATGCTGTACCGATAAGATTAACGTAAAATCGGAAACCAATGTCGGAATCAAAGCCAATAATAACAAATATACTCCTGTTTCCCAATCCGGAATCGGATCTAAAGGTACTCCCTTCACCGATAAATTCAAACCGAACACCATGGCCCCTGCCAAAAGCACATAAAAAGTGAGCTTCAAACCATCCATCCGGTGTACACAGGATTTGTTTACACCCACAATATAAAGGGCATAAGTAACGACTGTTGTCAAAACCAGCAACAACCCTTTCAGACTCACCGTTCCGGCAGCCCCGTTATTACTCAGCAGATATACCCCTAAGATAGCCATCAAAGTAGCTCCGATGACCGGAACAGAAACCTTGTCTTTAAAAAAGAGGATCATAACGGTCGTCACAACCACCGGATAAAGAAAATGAATCGTCGTTGCAATACCACTCGGAATATACAAATAAGAAGTAGTCAGCAACAAAGCGGTCATAGCATAAAAAATACCCAATCCGGCCAGAGTGAACAATTCCCGTCCCGATATCCGCAGATCGTACCGCCGGATAACCAACCAAAGCCCCAATACCAAAGCCGAAATACCGAACCGATAAAACATTACCGAATCCACACCGATCCCATTACGAATCGCCGGAAGTGCAAAAAGCGGAATCAAACCGAATGTTGCAGAGGAAATTACCCCATATATTAACCCTTTCAACCGATACATCATACTTTCATTATTTGGATAACTCACCGATTTTCATGCAAATGTATACAAAATTACAGCACAAAATCCGATTTTAACAAAAACTAAGAATAATTTTTCTTCCCGAATATTTGGATTATAAAAAATAAACACTACCTTTGCACTCGCAATACAGAAAGTATTGACCAAGATTGCGGGGTGGAGCAGTGGTAGCTCGTTGGGCTCATAACCCAAAGGTCGTTCGTTCGAGTCGGGCCCCCGCTACTAAAAAGAGATTAGCAAATGCTAATCTCTTTTTTTCGGATTCAGGGACGGAATTTCAAATGAAAAGATTGATATTGGCTTGCTCGGCTCTTTCGAGATAGGTAGCCACACCTCCGATTTTCACTCCGTCCAATAATTCTTCGGCTTTTATTCCCATAACCTCCATCGACATCCGGCAGGCGATAAACTCTACCCCATTCGCTTTCGCTTGCTCCATCAGAGTCTCCAGAGAATCTATCTTTTTATTTTTCATCATTCCCCGCATCATCCGTGAACCGATCCCTCCCAAGTTCAGTTTGGACAAAGCCAGCTTACGACTCCCCGAAGGCAACATCATACCGAACAGCTTTCCAGCCATATCTTTCTTTACCGGTACAGTAGCTTTCCGCTTGATCACATTCAATCCCCAAAAGGTAAAAAACAACGTCACTTTACGTCCGGCAGAAGCTGCCCCATCGGCTATCACGAACGAAGCCAACGCCCTATCCAAGTCATCACTAAAAACGACAATGGTCTTTCCGTCAGCGGAAACACCATCCTTCCCGCCTCCCTGTCCTCCTTCTCCTTTTTCCAGGGTAGCCGTAATGATTCCTTTTTCCTGTACCACCTGCACCAACCGATTGCCGGTCATTTTAGCCCATGACCCGACATCCCTGACAAAACCGGGATCGGTAGCTGTAATCTCGAGCCTCTCCCCGATCTTCAAACCCTCCATTTCACTTTTCAGTTTCATCACAGGTCCCGGACACTGCAATCCGCAAGCATCCACGGTCAGGTGTCGGCCTCCTCCACCCGACCGACTCTGTTCTTTCTGTAAAGTCTCCGGTAAAATCTCATTGCTCTGCCGGACGGTAACCGCTTTATACGTCTTTAAACCACCGCTCAGATTGTAAACTTCATACCCTCTTTGCATCAGGATTCGGGCAGCTATATATCCTCTTAATCCTACGGCACAGAACACGACCACAGGACGCCCTTTCGGAAGTTCTCCCAGACGTTCACGTAATTCATTCAAAGGAATATTGACGGCCCCTTCGATCGTATTCAGCTCACATTCCTCTTCCGAACATACATTCACTAAAGTCAGGGTATTCTTATCCCACGCTTCCAACTCTTTCCAACCGATCATTTTCACTTTGCCCCGCATCCTGTTATCGGCTACAAATCCCAACATATTCACCGGGTCTTTCGCCGAGGAAAAAGGTGGTGCATAAGCCTGATCCAATTCCATCAAGTCCTGAACCGAACCACCGGTACGAATGACTGCAGCCAACATTTCCAGGCGTTTATCCGCTCCGTCTATCCCAACCACCTGAGCTCCCAGTAATTTTCCATCTTCCGGGGAAAAATTAATCTTCAAAGTCATCGGAATACTTCCCGGATAATAACCGGCATGCGAACCGGCATGAACGATAGCTTCCTGCCAGGTTATTCCCAACCGTTCAAGTACCCGCGCCGACAATCCGGTTGCCCCGACCGTCAGATCAAACACTTTAGCGATCGCTGTCCCGATAGCTCCCTTGTAAGGCCGTATATTTCCATCCACGATATTTTCGGCACATATCCGTCCTTGTTTATTTGCCGGACCAGCCAAAAAAGAAAGCGACGGACGCCCACTTACAGGATGGGGGAATTCGATCGCATCTCCTACGGCATAGATATCCGGATGGGAAGTCTGCAAATATTCATTCACCCAAATACCACCGGTTTCCCCGATCTTCAATCCGGCCTCTTTAGCCAAACGGTTATCGGGACGCACGCCGATAGACAATATGACCAAATCGGCCTGTAAGGCTTTACCACTTTTCAATTCTACTTGCAATCCGTTCTCTGTTTTGCAGAAAGCAGCCACCGCTTCCTGAAGCAATAACCCCACTTTTCGATCTTTAAACTGCTGATGAACTACTGCGGCAATCTCGAAATCGACAGGTGTCATCACCTGATCCGCCATCTCGACAACAGTCACTTGTATACCCAGCTCATGAAGATTTTCCGCCATCTCCAGTCCGATAAAACCAGCTCCGACGACAACGGCTTTCTTCACTTCCTGACGGCCGGCCCACGCTTTGATCCGATCTGTATCAGCCACATTCCGGAGGGTAAAAATACCTTCGGTCCGAATCCCTTCCCAAGGTGGAAGTACCGGCTCGGCGCCCGGTGACAATACCAATTTATCGAACGACTCCCGATATGTCTTTCCTGTAGCCCAATCTTTTATAACGACCTGTTTATTTTCAGGCTCGATCGCTTTTACTTCCGATTTTATCCGAACTTCGATATTAAAACGGGCTTTGAAACTTTCGGGAGTCTGTACAAATAAACGCTCTCTTTCTTCGATCACCCCACCGATATAATAAGGTAATCCACAGTTCGCATATGAAATGTATTCTCCTTTTTCAAACAGTATTATTTCAGCCTGTTCATCCAATCTTCTCAAACGAGCCGCCGTAGACGCACCACCGGCAACTCCGCCGATAATCATATACTTCATGTCCGGTAATTTAAGAGGCTAAATAGGGTTTGATTATTTCTTCCAATCGAGGGACTCTGACTACCCCACTCTGGCGCCACAACATCCGTCCTTTTTTGAAAAGCATCAAAGTCGGTACAGACTGGATCTGATAAGCGTAAACACTTTGACGATTGGCAGGAACGTCTACATCTATCTTCAAAATTCGGACTTTATCCCCCAAACGCTCTTTCAATTCATCCAATATCGGATGCATCATTTTACACGGACCACACCAGGTCGCAAAATAGTCCACCAATACCGGTGTCTCACTATTTATAAAGTCTTCAAATTTTTCCATAAGAACCTCCTTTTTATAATTAAATATTCAAACATACATTTATATAATAAATAAAAAAATAGCTTCCGGTTTCTCAACCTCCAGCCTTCATCATACAACGCATCACGTTAGTCACCCGATCGTCGGCCAGACGGTAATAGGCGTTACGTCCTTCACGCCGGATTTGAAGAATACCTTTTGCATACATATCCGTCAAATGATGGGAAATCAACGCCTGGCTACAAGCCATCTGTTCACAGATTTCCGAAACATTCAATTCCTCGTTCCTGGACAACAGACAAATGATAGCCAACCGATTCGGATGTGCTACCGCTTTCAAGGCATAAGCGATATGTTCAAGCTCTTCTTTCGTAAAACATTGTGTTCCCATAAAGCCGTCTAAAGTTTATAAAGTGTCCTATTCTCTGTCATTTCACAGTACAAATATATAAACATATATTTATATATAAATAGAAAAACCGAATATTAGTATTTTTTAACATTCTATCCGTAATCTCAAAAAAAGAACTGCCTCATAAAATCCTTTCAAAGGCAGTTCAAAAATTCCACCTTGTCTTGCCCATCCCCTTATAAACATCATGTTTCCCGCATGAATACAAGCCTGCTAAAATAACACAGGCAACCATTCCTCTTGTAACTATCGGCCTACCTTATACATGAACGTTTATATAAACGTAAGGCAAATAAAAAAGCGCTTTTTGATAAAGCGCTTTTCTTTTATATAAAAGAAACATCTTATTTCTTCAATACTTCTTTTACCTGATCGGTGGTAACCATTTGTTCTTTGAACATATAGGCACCAGTTTTCGGAGATTTAACCATTTTGATTACTTTTGCATAACCACGACCATCTCCGGTTTTCAATGTTGCAACGGTTTTCTTTGCCATAGTTCAATTATTTTATTTCACGGTGTAACGTTACTCTTTTCAAATACGGATTGTACTTTTTCAGTTCCAATCTTTCAGGAGTATTCTTTCTATTCTTGGTAGTGATGTACCGGGACATTCCTGGCACGCCGGATTCTTTTTGTTCAGTACATTCAAGAATCACCTGCACTCTGTTTCCTTTGCTTTTCTTTGCCATCGTCAGTGATTTTAAATAGTTTTAATTAATCCAGCAGCAGTAGCATCTTTTAAACATGCATTTAAACCTCTTTTATTAATCAAACGAAGACCATCGGCTGAAACATTCAGGCGAATCCATCTGTCTTCTTCTGGCCAATAAAAATTTCTCTTGAACAGGTTGATCGAGAATGTTCTCTTTACTCTTCTTTTAGAGTGAGATACATGGTTTCCACCCATTGCTCTTTTTCCGGTTATTTGACAAACTCTTGACATCTCTCAGTATTTTTTATAAACGCTTTCCAAACAGGATGCAAAGGAAATACATTTTTTTCAGATAAGCAAATGTCTTACAAAAAAAGTTCGAATAATTTCCCCGTCATGGATTTATACCTGCCTCAAACTGGGAACAATAACTGTCCGCAGTCCCCGTTTTTACTATATTTATCCGTTTATTTGCACTTTAGCCTATTAAATAGCTATCTTTGTGTGTAAAGATCAAAAACAATTTTACCTCACTTTTATGAAAAAAATTATGTATGTCATTTGTTTTGCAGGAATAGTGGTGCAATCCTGCAATCACCCCCAACCGGTTACGGACAATCCGTTTTTAATCCCATTCGATACTCCTTTCGAAGTGCCTCCTTTCGACAAAATTCAGAATCGTCATTACCTTCCGGCTTTCCGGGAAGGGATAAAAGAACAGGAAGCAGAAATTCAGGCCATCCTGAAAAATCCGGAAGCTCCCACTTTTGCCAATACCGTCGAGGCCATGGAAAAATCGGGGCAGTTGTTAAACAAGGTATCTTATGTGTTTTTCAATCTCCGGGAAGCCAATACGAACGATTCGATCAATGCCATTGCAGAGGAGATTATGCCCGAAATCACGGCTCATACGGACGGTATAAATCTGAACGCCGAGCTATTTGCCCGGATCAAAACGGTATACGATAACCAGGACAAAGAAAATCTGACTACGGAACAAAAAATGGTATTGAAAAAATATTACAACAACTTTGTTCGTGGTGGTGCCAATCTTTCGGCAGAAGACAAGGAAAAATTCAAAAAAATCAATAGTGAACTGGCTTTACTGAGTTTGAAATTCGGAGCCAACCAATTGCATGAAACGAATACCTACCGGTTGGTGATCGATAATGAAAAAGACCTGAGCGGGCTCCCGCAAGGTGTCATCGCTGCTGCTGCCGAGACAGCGAAAGAAAACGGTTTGGAAGGGAAATGGGTATTCACTTTGCAGAATCCCAGTATTATGCCTTTCCTGCAATATGCAGACAACCGTAATCTGCGCGAACAGATCTACAAAGCCTATATCGACCGGGGCAGTCAGGACAATGCATACAACAATTGGGCCAACATCAGCAAAATGGTTTCTTTACGGGTACAAAAAGCCCGGCTGTTAGGCTTCCCCGACTATGCCAGCTATGTCCTCGACGATAATATGGCTAAAAATTCGGAGAACGTATATCAATTATGTAATCGAATTTGGGAAGCGGCATTACCGATCTCCAGGCAAGAAGCCCGGGAACTACAGAAAATGATCGATAAAACCGGAGGACGGTTCAAACTAGCTCCCTGGGACTGGCGCTATTATGCTGAAAAATTGAAAAAAGAGAAATACGGGTTGAACGAAACCGAAATCAGCCAATATTTTCCGCTGGAAGAAGTCCGTAAAGGTGCTTTTTATGTAGCCAACAAGTTATATGGCCTGACTTTCGAACAACTCGACAACCTTCCTCTTCCCCACCCCGAAGCCCTGGCATTCGAAGTCAAAGATGCCGACGGTAAACACATCGGAATATATTATGCCGATTATTTTCCACGGGCCGGTAAAAGCAGCGGCGCCTGGATGGACGCTTTCCGCCCGCAATCTAAATTATTGAATTCCAGTCCGGTCATTACCAATGTCTGCAATTTCACCAAACCGGCCGGAGATATGCCCGCCTTGCTTACTTTCGATGAAGCCTGTACCCTATTCCATGAGTTCGGGCATGCTTTACACGGACTACTATCCGAATGTACTTACCCCAGTGTGGCAGGCACCTCGGTTGCCCGCGATTTTGTCGAATTGCCTTCCCAGGTGATGGAAAACTGGGCCGGAGATCCCGAAGTTTTAAAAATCTATACCCACCATTGGCAAACCGGTGAACCGATGCCCCAGGAGTTAATCGATAAAATTCAAAACAGCAGTCATTTCAATCAGGGTTTCGTTGTGACGGAATTTATGTCGGCCGCCCTATTGGATATGGCGTACCACACTATTCAAAACAGCGATCCGATCGATGCGGAAAAATTCGAAAAAGAAGTACTGGATAAGATCGGTTTAATACCTGAAATCACCGTCCGCTACCGCAGTCCTTATTTCGGACATATTTTCAACGGAGGTTATTCGGCAGGCTACTATGCCTACACCTGGGCAGAAGTGTTGGATGCAGATGCTTTTGCTGCATTCAAGGAAACCGGAGATATTTTCAATCCGGAGAAAGCCAAAGCTTTCCGGGAAAATATACTCTCCCGGGGAGGTTCGGACGATCCGATGAAACTTTATAAACAATTCCGGGGCAAAGAACCCGGCATCGAACCGCTATTGGAAAGAAAAGGACTGAAAAAATAATGTTCTTTCGTGACCGGCACTTTACTGATCGGCGGAACTTCGTTCGGGATAAACACTGACTCCCGACCCGAGTTCCGCCGATTCATTTCTAAAGGATTCCGATCGAAACCAAGCCGATCTACCTTATTTCATTTCCTCTATCGCTTTCGTAATAGCATTGAACACTTCCTCTACCGGACAATTTCCTTCGACATCGATATGCACTCCCTTCTTCTTATAATGATTAGCCACGTGGACGGTTTTATCATTATATTCCCGGAACCGTTTAGCAATCGCCTCTTCGTTATCGTCAGCCCGTCCTTCGATTTTAGCCCGTTCGAGCATCCGGCGTTTTAATTCTTCGAAAGGGACATGGATACAGATCAATCCTTTCAAAGGAGTACCTTCCTTTTCCAACATCCGGTCGAGAATCTCAGCCTGAGCCACAGTACGGGGAAAACCATCGAACAGGAATCCGTTCACTCCCCGATGCTGAACCATACTATTTTCGATCAGTCTCACCACAAATTCATCAGACAACAATTCGCCCCTTGCGATAATCTCTTCCGCTATTTTACCTAACTCGGTTCCTTCCGCAATTTCCTTGCGGATCATATCTCCTGTCGAAAGATGGGCCAGATTATATTTCTCTACAATCTTTTTTGCCTGAGTACCTTTTCCTGCTCCCGGAGGACCAAATAATGCAATGTTTAACATGTTCGTCAATTTTTGTCTGTGGACGGGTCCACTTTTGTTTTATATGTATCTGATTAAAAATAAGCAATCATCCTCCTCCGACCATACTCCCCGGAAGAAATACGATCGGAGTTCAAAGATAAAAAAAATATGTAAAGCTTAAAAGTAAAAGGTTAAAAATCATAAAAACTCACATTTTATTGACCCTATTTTGAAACGTCCTCCCCCCAAACTACGTTATTCCGGTAAGTTTTGACATTAAAATACAAGTTCATTGACACCTCTATTATTTTAAATCAAAAGATAATAACAACAAACGAAATGTAATGTCAATATTATAAGTTACTTAATTATAAAAATGTTATGAAAAAAGGATTAATGTTAATTGTTTTGGTTGCTGGTCTATGTGGAATAACAAAGGCCCAGGCGCAAGTCGAGGAAGTCATTATAGAACAACGTCTTCCGGGATACAAAACCTCATTTGAAGCCAACCCATTCTGGCATAACTGGTTTGTTTCTGCAAATTTTGGAGCGAATGCTTTCTTTGCCGAACATTCCTCACAGGCAAAATTTAAAAACACGATTACTTTTATGCCTGAGTTGGCTGTAGGTAAAATGTTCAACCCCTGGTGGGGATTACGGTTACAAGGCGGTGGCGGAGCATTACACGGTTTCACCGATAATGCCGGAAGTATGTTACACATGCATTATATGCACATGAACATCGACTTTATGATGGGATTGATAAATTTCTTCGCGAAATACAACCCCGACCGTAAATTCGATATCGTTCCTTTCTTCGGTGTCGGAGGTATGACCCGGAAACATCAGCAATCTTTCACCATCCATGGCGGTATTCAAGCCAAATACAAGATTTCTGAAAGATTCGATGCCAACATCGAATTCCAGGGCATGATCTTCAACGATAAGATGGTAGAAACCGGTGGTTTCCCGAACGATGGGCTGGGTGGACTTACTGCAGGGGTTACCTATTATTTCAAAGGCAGAGGTTTCCGTACCGCACCGAAACAAGCTGTCATCGACGAAATGGCTGCCGCCAACCTGGTATTAGCTAATCAAGTGACTCAGTTACAGAACCGTCCGCCAGAGATCAAAGTTATCGAGAAAGAAGTGGTTAGACCGGTTGAAACGAAAAATGTAGAAATCGTAGAATCTATCCCCTCTACCATCCCGTTCAAATTCAATAGCGCCGTGGTTCAGGATATTTATGACCCGTTGATCTACAATATCGGAACTTTCATGAAAAACAACCCGGATGTCAAAATCCGCATCGTAGGTTATGCCGATAAATTCGGTCCGATCAATGTAAATCTCCGGATTTCACAAGAAAGAGCCGAGGCTGTCGCCAATATGTTGAAAAAAGATTACGGCATCAATTCTAACCGGATGGTTATCGAATATGTAGGTAAAGAAAAACCTTACTACAAAAACAACAACAAATGGAATCGTTGTGCCATGGTTGAAATCATCAAATAACCCTTCTGTTTCCTTAGGTATAAAGTCCGGACTTTACATCCGGACTTTTCTTTTAAATATTTTCTTCACTTTCCCCCAGCATTTCAGGTTTCACTTCATCCTCGTACCCTTCAAACTGCCAGCGGGCATGTCGGTACTAGCCGAAGTCCGACCGATAAAAGAAATTATTTTGTATTTTTGTCCGGCTAAGTCGAATTATATGCTTAGCTTTTCAGCATATGGCCCAAAAACAATATCAGAAAAAACATAAAAAAGCGGTTTCTTCTCACCGGCACCACCACAAGTTCAAGCTATTGAAATACGGGGTGCTATTTATCCTGTTTCTCGCAATCGGTATCACTCTATTTGTCTACTCGGTATATGCCGGTCTTTGGGGTAAGCTACCGGATTATGCCGAATTGCGGGATATCCGTAATGACGAAGCTTCGGAATTGTATAGCGAAGACAACTTGCTGATCGGTAAATATTATGTCGAAAACCGTACCAATGTCAATTTCAATCATATTTCCCCTTATGCCGTCAAAGCCCTGATCGCGACCGAAGATGTCCGTTTTTACGAACATGAAGGCGTAGACAAAATCAGTATGCTGAGGGTATTTTTCAAAACTGTTCTGCTGGGACACCGTAGTTCAGGCGGCGGAAGTACGCTCAGTCAGCAATTGGCTAAAAATCTGTATCCCCGGGACGAACAGCAGGTGACCTTTATACCGGTTGTGAAACTCAAAGAAATGTTTACAGCCCATCGTTTGGAAAACATTTACAGCAAAGACGATATCCTCACCCTTTACCTGAACACGGTATCTTTCGGGGAAAATACATTCGGTATCGAGAGTGCCGCTCAAAAATATTTTTCAACCTCTGCTTCCGATCTGACTATCCCTCAGGCAGCCACGTTGATCGGTATGCTCAAAGGACCTTCGCGTTACAATCCGCGTCTGCATCCGGAAAGGGCGCTCAACCGTCGCAACACGGTAATCGACCAAATGATGAAATACGATTATCTGGATGAAGAGACCGGTGAAAAAATAAAGCAGGAAGAACTACAGCTGCATTACATTCCGGTCAACCATTTTTCCGGTCTGGCTCCTTATTTACGCGAAAAAATACGCCGGGATGCCGACCGGATCCTCAAAGAATACAACGAAAAATACGGTACGAACTACAACCTATATAAGGACGGTCTTATCCTGAAAACAACTCTGGACGCAGAGATGCAGCAATATGCAGAAAATGCCGTTCAAGAGCACATGAAAAAATTACAGCAATCCTATTACATCCACCTGGGTAAACAAGAACCCTGGGACAAAAATCCCGCGATACTGAAAAATGCTATTCAGAACAGTACGGTCTATCAACGATTGAAACATCAGGGATTGGCTGAAAAAGACATACTGAAAATTCTGAATGAAAAAAAAGCGATGCTGGTATACAGCCCGGAAGAGGGAGAAATGCGGGTAGATTATTCTTCGATCGATTCGATCAAGCATTATCTGAAGATTTTGCATCCGGCAATGATTGCTGTGGAACCACAATCCGGGAAAGTAAAAGCCTGGGTCGGTGATCTGAACTATAAATATTTCCAATACGACCAGGTTGAAGCCCCGCGCCAGGTAGGATCGGTCTTTAAACCGGTCGTATACAGTGCAGCTATACATCAGGGGACCCGTCTGGACGCTTATTACAAAAATGAACAGAAAACCTATCCGGAATATGACGACTGGTCCCCACGCAATTCGGACAACAATTACGAGGGATATTACACCTTGAAAGGAGCCCTTAGTAAATCGATCAATACCATCGCTGTCGAAGTATTGCTTCAGACGGGCATAGACACCGTTATCGATCATGCCCGCCGTTTGGGTATCACCTCCGAGCTTCCTCCCTATCCTTCTTTAGCCTTGGGAGTAGCCGATATCCCCTTGCAGGAAATGGTTCGTCCTTTTATGACTTTTGCCAATAACGGAAACCTCCGTCCGATTTATTACCTGGAAGAAATCAAGGACCGCCAGGGTAATCTGATATTCAAAGCTCAGCCCGAAATTCCCCGGCAAGTACTGCCTGAAAACGAAGCCCATTTAATGAGCAATATGCTTTCGGCAGTCATCGACGAAGGAACAGGGCAAAGATTGCGTTCGGTATACGGTCTGCATAATGAAATGGCCGGGAAAACCGGTACGACCCAAAATCAGGTAGACGGCTGGTTTATCGGATATAATCCCCAGATAGTCGTCGGAATCAGAGTCGGAGCCAACGATGTAAACATCCATTTCAACACCATCCGTTTAGGACAAGGCGCCAATATGGCTATGCCTATTTTCGGCCGGTTTATGAAAGATTGCCTGGAGAGCCCGAATTATCAGGTTTGGAACAGACTCTCCTTCCCTTTTGCCTTACCACCTCAGCAAAAAGAAACGGAAATACCGACCTTCAAAGAACATTTGAACCTGCTCGAAAAGATCTCGAACCGTAAACTGGAAAAAGTGAAACATCCCGGAACTACCGAAGAAAAAACCAAAGAAAAGAAAGGATTTTTCCGACGGTTATTTAAGAAGAAAGAGGCGAAATAATACAAACTCCGGTTCCGTCCGGCCACACCCGCAGGTCCATAGACTTTATGAACTTATTCAAACCTACCATAAATTTGGAGAAACGGAGAATGAAAGTTTATTCTTCTTTTCTCCATTGTCCCCAAGAAAAGGTATCTTTATTCCGTCTATTCTTTCAGTCCATAAGCCTGTTGTGCCAAACGTTTCACAATGACCACAAAACCACCGGTCAAAAGCAGGTTGAGTACCAAACTCAATACAGAAATAATCAGAGCGGGACCGCCCAGATTATAGCCCATAGCGATGACAATAATTCCGGCCCCAACTTCCCCCCGGGTGAACATACCGACAGAAAGGGCGAGTCTCTCTTCCAATTGCCGATCCCGATAGAAAAACAACGGAAACATCTTTCCCAAATTCGAAAGTAAAGTAACAACGATCACATGCACAATCAATACCTCCCAGGAAGGCATAGGCTGTGCAGCAATAATCCCCACAGCTTCTGTAATCCGGTGTCCATGATCGATACCGATAAACTGAGGTGTACTCAACCCCACCAGAAACATAAACAGATAAGAAATCATTCCGGTTATCTTTTCGTCCCGGTTCCCGTGTTGATGGACAGTCTTCATCACCATTCCCAAGACAAAGGCAGGCAACAATACTTCGATATGAATCGCTCCGTCAGCTCCCATCATCCACTTGGTCAAAAGATAAATACTTTCCGTTACAGCTACGATACATACAGCATAAAATAAAATAGATTTCCAGGTTTGGGACAACCGGATCGTTCCCAGTTTTTTCCAACCGATCACTAATAAAAAAGTGATCACAATCACCACGGCAAATAATTGCCACTTAAAACCGATCATAAATATTTGCAAGGGAATCATCAGTAAGATCGTATCGAGATCGTCGAAGATCGCCAGCACCTGGGTCTTCTTATAGATCCACTCGCGCCGTAACCCGGCAGCAGCCAGCATGGTAAACAATATACCGGCAGAAGTAGGGGCCGCAAACCGGCTCAATAATAAATTCTCTTTCCAGGCATCCCAATTCCCGAATAAATCGGCAGGCAATAAGAACATATAATAAAAAGCGACCATAATCCAGGGCACGGCAGCAGTAGCCATAGCTATAAAATAATCGGCAGCATAAGATCTCCATTTCGTTTTATCCAATTCGAATTCCCGCCCGACATTAATCATAATAAATGCCAGACAAACGAACATCAAAGTCTTCGCTACCTTTTCAGCTGTCAGGAATGCCTCCCCCAACCAAACCGGTAAACACTGTGAAAGAACTAACCCTAAAACCAAAAATAAAGAAAACAAGAAGACTTTTTTCATTTACAACCAATTAATTATTTATGAATCAACAAAATACCCTATCTTTATATTTTCAGCAAAGATAAACCGCAGAGGCACATCCTCCAAACCTCAGACCGGAGAAACGTTAAAAAATTCTGAAAATAATTACAATTGTTGTAAAATTTTAAAAAATCGAAGCACTGACCAAGACGACACCCATAATAAACATGCCTAAAATAATACTCTGTACCGACACCTTCCGGTTCCCTTTCAGTTGGGAATTGGGAATCAGTTCATTCAGTGCAGTGGCTACCAATAGTCCGGAAAGAAAAGCTTTCAGTATTCCGGTTAAAACCGGATTAGAATATTTCAGAATAAAAATATAAGCCATCAGGGCTCCGATCGGTTCGAATAAGGAAGCGATCACACTGTAGAATATAGCCCGGCGGCGATTCATCGAATCACTGATTTTATTAAACAGGGCTCCGATCGTCATCCCTTCGGGAAAGTTGTGGACAATAATAGAAAGAACCAGAGGAATAGCCACCAAAGGAGTAGCCAAAAACGACAGAAAAGTCGCCAGCCCTTCGACGAAACTATGGGCGGTAATCGTCAGAAGCACCAATATCGCTACCCGCCGGTAATATTGAAGTGAAGCGTCGTAGCGTTCCACCTCTTTTTTCTTCCACAACTTCACCAGATATCCTAAAGGATACAACAAAACGATACCGACAAAAAACCAGACCGTACTGGTGATTTTCGTCTGAGCATAAGACAATTGGGAGGATAGGATGCTGATCGAATCGGGCATCAGCTTCATAAAAGCGGTATAAATCATTATTCCGGCTGCAAATCCCAAAATGACCGAGAGGGTAACCTGGTTGACTTTTCTGAAATATAACGACGTCATCGCTCCCATAAAAGTAGAAATCGCTGCAACCAGAGTCATAATAAAAGCTAACCAAATATCAGATGACGCAAAACTTGTCATGATCTATCCGTATTTCCTATTCATACTGAATCACCTGTGGTTTTGTTACGTGATAATCATAAAAACTGCCTCTGTTCCCACTGGAAAGTATCGCTTGAAAACTCCTGCCATCCTCAGGAATAGTAGGATAAACGGCAAAACGAAAAGAAATATTTTTAATGACGACATTATCGTTTCTCAGGTTGACTCCTACCCCGAATCCCCAATATGTTTTGCTGTGTACCAATTTTTTATTGTCGGCGGCAATCACACCGAAATCACAGAAAGAAGAAATGGAAACCCGGAATCCTTTTTTAATATAGGGCAAGAAAAAAGTAGTCGCCAAAGAAGACGACAGTTTTTGATTTCCTCTTAGTGTATCGGATGAAAATCCGCGAATATTCCGATCTTCCATATACAAAAAATCGCCCGGATAACGCCGGATTCCTTTCACATAATGTACGTCGTTATAGAAACGGAATTTAAAACTGCCCCAGCTACACAAATTACTGATATGACTGGCTCCCAATTTCAGCGTTCCCCGGGTGAAACCGTCTTCGTTGACATAAGACCCCAAGGCTGCTTCCAGGGCGTAATAACGCTCGTCGTATTTATTAAAATGGGAATAGTGACACTCTCCGGCGATATAGCCATAATTATCGAATTCACTCTTTTCATACCCCGTGGTCAGACTAAGCATCAATCCCGTAGGAATATCTTCCGTACGCCCGAAATCATAGATCAGATTGGCCTTATAATACTTCATTTTGATGTAAGTAAAAGCGGCAAAATAATCCCTCCGGTTATAATACAAATGGTTGGTATCGTCTGTAACCAAAGGACGATTGTTGAAAAGGGTCGTGAAAAAACGACCCGTCAGAAACATATTCTGGTTATAGCTATACCGGTAAGGCAACAAAAAAGATTTACCTAACCATACGTCCTGATAATGATAATTGAACAACTCTTCCAACCGGTTTACATTCCGGTCCGGTAAATCATCCGAATAAAAAACACGTCCTACTCCCATCCCTCCGGCCCATTTCATCCGGTTGGTCAGGAATTGCCTTTCGACATCTACGAAAACTTCTTTTTCACGGTAATCATTGCGGTAATATCCCCGGATGTTGATATGAGTCCCCCAAAGACTGTTTACCTTATATTCCAACTCATTTCCCCATTTTTTGTCTTTGGTTCCCCGGTAACTGAACTCATAATTCAGGACATGTCCCAATTTCATAAAGTTTTTATTTTCGAGTCCGATATCGAAAGAATTCAAGAAATTCGATTCGACCGTCGCTCCCCACGAAAGCTGATCTTTACAAATGAGGGTAACATTCACCTGGGCAGGGTTGTCCGGATCTTCCGTAACGATCATATTCGCATCATCGATATAATCCAATCTTCTCAACAAAATTTCATTTTGCACCAACTCAAAAGGTACCAATAACATGCCGGGTTTTATCGTCAACTGCCTGCGGATCACTTTTTCGGCCGTTTTCATATGGGTTTTGTTGGCTAAAGTTTTCAGCCATCCCATATCTTCCTCGAAATAAGTGGTATCGTAAACACTAGTTCCATAAGGAGGCAGAACAACAATAGAAATATCATGAATCACTTTCCCGGAATAAGCTTTAAACCTTTCCTCACTGTTCTGGGTACGCATAACATTCAGATAGCCGCGGCGGGGATTGACGAAGACCATTTTATAAAGTTCTTTCGTCCATTTCGCCTTATAGGCAAAGTCTTTAATCTTGGTATATTCATACCGCAGGGTATCCCGGATCAGACTATCCGGTAAATAGACCGGAGACATCTTCATCTGTGCCTCAGAAACCGGTAAGGTCATCAGTGGCAAGGAATCCCGCTCCAAAAGATGTTGTAAAGACTGTGCCTGTAAACTTTTCTTAACGGTATCCAGGCGCACAGAATCTTGTACTGCCGGAATCCTATGGTCTATAGCCAGTACCCTTCCAACCCAAAAACAAATGATGAGTGTAAATACGATTCTCTTCATCATTTTCCCTCACTCCTCTCTATTTTTCTACAATCAATTTTTCGAAGCCAGGTGAAATCCAGTTTTTCATTTTTCCCTCTTCCAGATAAATAAAAGCGCCTTCCAGTTCAGGATCGGCCAAAACAATCTGCCGGGCTTTTTGCAATCCCAATACCATAAAAGCAGTGGCATAAGCATCGGCTTCCATACAGGTAGGAGCATAAACCGATGCACTGAGCACTTCGGTCTGAACAGGATAACCTGTCTTGGGATTTATCGTATGGGCATACTTTTTACCGTCGTGCACATAAAAATTCCGGTAGTTGCCCGAAGTAGCCAAAGCCCCCTGACTCAGTCCGGCAATCATTTGTAACCGGCGGTTCCGAGCGGTCACATCTTCCTCGGGACGGTCGATTCCTATCCGCCAGGGCCGTTTTTTACTGCTTTGTCCTTTGGCCCTGACCTCTCCTCCGATCTCTACCATATAATCGTTCAAGCCTTTACGCTCGAAGTATTCGGCCACCAAATCTACTCCAAGTCCTTTAGCAATAGAACTGGCATCCAGCGTAATTTCCGGGTATTTTTTCTGCAATTTCCCCTCCGTCAAAGTCAGTAAATCCATACCTACAAATTGCCGTAATGTATCTATACGGGCAGAATCCGGGAAAGAATTTTGTTTAAAACCGAATCCCCAGGCATTGACCAAAGGTCCGACCGTAATATCGAAAGCTCCTTCGGTTTTCCGGTTTACTTGCAAAGCCATCGCATACATTTTCTGAAACAGAGCATCTGTACTATCCGTCTCGTTGCGGTTCAGACGGGCAATAACCGATTCGGGATTAAACATGGAAAGAGAAGCGTTTACCGACTCCATTTGCCGGAGGATTTCCTCTTTCAAATCCTCGTCAGAAGCATAAGATATATGATAAAATGTACCGTAAATCTTTCCTTCGGTATACCGATATTGCTGTACCGGTGTACAACCTCCGATCCCTAACCCCCAGGCCAAACAGATGCAAATCCAATATTTTCCCATTTATTTCCGTTTTTATTACAATTACTCCAATTTAAAAATAATAGCCGAGATTGAAATACACCCCTAATTTCTGGTCCCAATTGGACATATCGAAGGTGACACTGATCGGTCCGATAATGGAATTATAAGCATAACCGGCACCTCCACCCCAAACATCGTCTCCTTTCAGAATATCGAAAAAGCTTTCCGACTGTTTGGCATAATTCCCGGTTAAAGTGATGTAATGCCTCATTCCCAAGCGATATCTCAACTGTAAACGCCCCACGACCACCGAATTATCGAACACCTGCAGATTATGGATACCGTAAAAAGGCAATTGCTGATTCATATACCTTCCGGCTACTTCTCCACCGACATAATTCAGATAAGGAATGGCTATATCGCGTCCGATCAATACCCTTCCGTACAAAGCCGGCAAAAGATATACCCTACGGGTCAGCCGGACGGTCGGTTCGAAATCGGCCGATAAGGCCGAAAAAGGAGCATGCCCGTCATAATTGACCATATTATCGGTGTAAAGTGAATAATCAGCCCGGAAACTCATCCCCTTGTCCGGAAAATATTTCTTATCGTAAGTATCGAAATGAGCTAAAGCATAGTAGCTGGCAAATCCTTGTGACTTCAGATTTTCCGCTATATAATCGGTATTGTACAGGACGGATTTATAATTGAAATATTCATACCGTAACCCCAATTGAAATTTGAAATTCCGGAAATAAATATCCGATAAATTCAGGTCTCCGCGATGATAAGAGAAAGTAATATTATCGACTTTGTCTTTTTTATCGTACAGATTGATATCGTTGTATTTGAACATATAGGATACGCCCAATTTTCTCAGCATATTACTGCCGAAAGAATAATCCACCAATACGTAAGGGTTTTTATTCAAACGTCCGGTAATCGACAGTCTGGACCCCCTCAACGCCCTATGGCTAAGGGTTGTATTCAACAGGATCGAAGCCATTTCTTCCGAGTCGAAACGGAATCCCAGATTCAGTGAACTGGCCGGTTTTTCTTTCAGCCGTAGCGTCAGGTCATAAATCTGATCCCCGTTGAGGGCATAGTTTACATTGGCAAAAGCCCCGGTACCGTATAAAAAAGAAATCGCTTTGTGTAAATCATCCATGGTGATGACAGAAAATTCTTTGATCCCGATTTGCCGTTGTATCCATTTTTCATCTTTTTCCTTCACTCCTTCGATAGAAATTTTTCCTATAATAAGAGTGTCTGTTTCCAAAAACCTGTTTTCGAGATGGGGAGCAGCATCTTCGTCCGGTTCAAGACCGATCTGTTTCTTCAAAGCCATAATTTTATCCCAATTGGCCCGGGCTACCCGTTCTCCTCTTTGAATCATCGTATCGATAGCCTCCGCAGTAAAACTGGCCGCAGTAAATCCTTTCAGATCCGGATTCATATACAAATCCACCATCGCTTTATTATTCTCATAACTCTTCATGCCCATAAAAGCCGTCAGCTGATCGACGATTCCCATGATATTATCCAGTCCTTTCTCATCTTTCAACCCTGTGCTGAGATCCACCCCGATGGTAATTTCGGCTCCCATATTTTTAGCCACATCCACGGGAAAATTATTCGAGATACCTCCGTCTACCAATACCATACTATCGATAGTTACGGGAGCGAAGACTCCCGGGATAGCCATACTCGCCCGCATCGCCAAAGGCAGTATCCCCTTGTCCATCACCACTTCTTTCCCATCGATCATATTGGCCGACACACAAGCGAACGGAATCGGTAAATCCCGGAACGGAATCGAATCGTGAAAACCGATGGTCAATTCGGAAAACAGGTTATAAATATTCTGTCCGCTCACGAAACCTGCCGGTACCGAAAGACCTTTTTCCTGGGAAAAAGAAAGGGAAATGAGGTATTTCTCATTGGATTCTTTCTCGGTAAAAGGCTGGTTGAAACGATATACCTTATCGCTCAGCAAGAAAGGCCAGTTCTGCATCCTGACCAAACTATCCAGCGCCTTGGCATTATATCCGACAGCATACAACCCTCCGACAATAGCCCCCATACTCGTCCCGGAAATATAATCGATCGGAATCCCCGCTTCCTCGAGCACTTTCAGCACACCGATATGAGCAACTCCTTTCGCCCCCCCACCACTCAGCACGACTCCTACTTTTTTACGCTGTCCCAGCGTATCGGGACAAATCAAACAAAAAACAATCAGAACAGATAAAATATATCTCATAAGCGTATTCCAAATAATTTGACAATCATCCTAGCTACAAAGCTATGAAAACATTTGAAGATTCGGAAATTTGAGGATTTCGAAATTATTCCTAATTTTGCTATCCGTGTAAAAAAAATGACCATGGCAAAAATACTTGTAATCGACGACGAACGTAGCATCCGTAATTCGATGAAAGACATTCTCTCTTTCGAAGGACACGAAGTCGTATTAGCTGAAAACGGCATGGAGGGATTGGTGTCGGTGAAAACTGAAAAACCGGAGGTGGTGTTCTGTGATATCAAAATGCCTAAAATGGAAGGAATCGAGGTACTGGAACGAATCAAAGAATTTACTTCCGATGTGCCGGTCATCATGATATCGGGACACGGCACCATAGATACAGCTATCGAAGCCATCAAAAAAGGAGCTTACGATTTCATCGAGAAACCGCTGGACCTGAACCGGATTCTGATTACGATCAAAAACGCAACGGACAAAAACCAGCTTATCGAGGAGACCCAAAAGCTAAAAACCAAAGTCAGTAAGAAATACGAGATGATCGGCCATTCGGATGCATTGAATCATATCCGTATCATGATCGATAAAGTGGCGGTTTCCGATGCCCGGGTACTCATCACTGGACCGAACGGTTGTGGTAAAGAATTGGTAGCCCACCAGTTGCACGAAAAAAGTCACCGTAACGACAGAGCTTTTATAGAAGTCAACTGTGCAGCTATTCCTTCGGAGCTGATCGAAAGCGAACTGTTCGGACACGAAAAAGGATCGTTCACTTCGGCGATCAAACAGAAGAAAGGGAAATTCGAACTAGCCTCGGGAGGGACTTTATTCCTCGACGAAATCGGGGATATGAGCCTGGAAGCACAGGCTAAAGTACTCCGGGCCTTACAGGAAAATAAAATCAGCCGGATCGGAAGCGACACGGATATTCAGATAGATGTGCGGGTCATCGCAGCAACCAATAAAAATCTGAAAGAAGAGATTGCCAAAGGACGGTTTCGGGAAGATTTATACCACCGTCTGAGTGTTATAATTATCGAAGTTCCCCCTTTGAAAGACCGTCCGGAAGATATCGACGAGTTAGTGACCTATTTTCTGGAAACCATTTGCAACGAAATGGGGATAGCACAAAAAAATATTACACCGGAAGCTTTACAAGCGCTGAAAAGTTACGAATGGACCGGAAATATCCGTGAACTCCGCAACGTCGTCGAACGTTTGATTATTCTCGGAAGCCCGACAATCACAGCAGAAGAAGTCAGCATGTATAAATAACCCCGATTCATGGATAAATTTCATCTCGTCATCACCGGCCGGAGAAATACCGGAAAAAGTTCTATCGCCAACACGATTTTACAACAGGACAAAGCCGTTGTCTCCCCCATTGCCGGCACGACAACAGACCCGGTAAAGAAAAGTTATGAAATCCCGGGAGTTGCATCGGTCGTTTTAATCGACACTGCCGGAACGGATGACGAAGGTGAACTCGGGGAATTAAGGGTAAAAAAAACGTTCGAAACCATCCGGCAAGCCGATGCAGCCTTACTGGTGATCACCGGCAACCGATTCGGTCATTTCGAAGAAATACTGACCGAAGAATTTCAAAAGTTAAAACTTCCTTTTTTGATCGTACACAATAAATCGGACCTGGAACCTTTACAGGAGCAACTTCGGGAAAAACTCTTGCAAAAATACGGTACCCCGGTTATCGGTTTCTCCACTTGCCAGGCTAAAAGAGAAATGCTGATTCAAAAAATCGGCACTTTGGTAAACCGGCAAAATTCTTCCTCTCTGTTAGGGGATCTGGTTTGTCCCGGCCAAGTGGTTATGCTGGTCACCCCCATCGATTCGGAAGCTCCGACAGGCCGGATGATCTTGCCTCAGGTACAAATGTTAAGAGAGATATTGGACCGGCATGGTATCGGTATTGTCGTCCAACCCGAAGAAATCACGACTTATTTTCAGCGGAATTCGTTACGACCGGACCTGGTAATCACAGATAGTCAGGTATTCGGCAAAATAGCCCCCTGGATTCCCCAGGATATTCCTTTCACCAGTTTCAGCATTATTCTGGCACACCATAAAGGCAATTTCGACCGATATCTGGCCGGGACCTCCCGCATCCCAGAACTGAAAGACGGCGACCGGATTCTTCTGCTCGAATCCTGTTCCCATCATGTTTCCTGTGAAGATATCGGCCGGGTCAAAATCCCCGCCCTTCTTCGTAAGTATACCGGAAAGCAGCTGGAATTCGACCATATCGCCGGCTTAGACCGGATCGAACGTCCGATAACGGATTATGCCCTGATCATTCAATGCGGAGGCTGTATGATCACAGCCACCCAATTGCGCCACCGTCTGCAACCGGCCATCGATGCCCGGATTCCGGTCAGCAACTACGGCATGACTATCGCCTGGCTCCAGGGCATTTTCGACCGTGCAACTCAGGTATTTACTTGTTATCGTCCCAATCCATCCGTTTAAATCCTTGCCCCATAATCTCCTGAGCATTCAGGATCATGGTAAAAGCATGAGGATCGATATGCTGGATGGCCCGTTGCAAAGTAGTCACCTCTTTACGGTTGACGACCGTCATAATCATTTCTTTCTCCGAACGGTTCCACATCCCGTTGACCGGTACGATAGAGCCGCCCCGGTGTAATTCCGAAAGTATAAACCGACGTAATTCTTCTGTTTTTTCGGATATGATGAAAAAAGTTTTATCGCTGGAATACCCACCGATGACAATATCGATTACTTTCCCCATAATAAAAATAGTGATCAGGGAATAAAACGGAGTTTTCCAATCCGGGAAAGCCACAAAACCCAATACCACGATAATCAGGTCGACAGTCATCTGCATCATCCCCAAAGGCCTGCGGGTCAATTTATGTAATACGGCAGCCAAAACATCCGTACCGGCACTCGAAGAACGGGTCTTGAAAATCAATCCGGCTCCGACTCCGATAACCACACCTCCGAAGATACTGGCCAACAATACCCCTTCCTTCGTTGCATCGGGATTGTCGATACCTCCTTTGACCAATTGCAGGGGATCATGTGCAAATTCTGCCGTATAGCCACACCAATGTTCCAGAGCCCACGGAAAACCGTCGGCAAACAAAGCTACCAACCAAAAGCAGATAAAAGTCCTCAAACCGAAATCACGGCCTAATATTTTAAAACCGATCAAACTCAACGGCAGGTTAAAACACAATGCCGCCATACCGATCGGGAATCCCAGTTTCCAGTTCAAAATGGTAGAAATACCATAAATTCCTCCCGGAACGATCTGGTAGGGAGTCATGAAAAAAGTGTAACCGGTCGCTATCACCATAGATCCCAATAAAAGAGTTCCCCAAGTTTGAAACCACCGGGCCGAAAAAATTTTTTCCTTGTAGAAGGAAACTTTTGTAACATTCATAATCAGACAATTAAATTACACGCTGTAAAAAACGATCGCCACCTCCACCACCTCTCCCAATTCGCGCGCAAAGATACCACCCGCTTCAACAATAAAACATGACATTTGTCATCCTTTTACACGAATCGGAGAGGGATAAAACATAAAATACCGGGGTTATGCAATCGTTGGAACACTTAACAATCCTCAAAACCTCATTTTCTTCCGTTAAAAAAACTATCTTTGCCCATAAATGTCATAGAAAATAGCTATAATTGCACAAAATTTTGTGTTTTGTGCAATTTAAAGTCACAACCGCAAGATTTATGAGAACAAAATTAAGTAAGACAAAGAATAAAATCATACATGTTGCCAAGTCTCTTTTCTCAGAAATGAGCGTTTATAAAGCAACGATGAATGATATTGCTCAGGCAGCAAACATGAGTCGGCGGACTTTATATATGCATTTTAAGAGTAAAGAAGAGATTTATCACTATGTAGTCGAGGATCATGTCAAAGACATTAATGAGAAATTGCAGAAGGCCGCAGACTCTGCACTTCCTCCCGACCGCAAATTAAAATTATATATTTTAGCGCGGTTCAATGTGATCGACAATCTGGTCCGTCAGAACAAATACATCCGTTATGATTTTATTTTCAACAATTTGCGAGTTGAACAGTTGCGTAAGGGTATCGATATGAAAGAACGGCAATTGCTAACCCGTATCTTGCAGAACGGTAAAGAGCAAGGCCTCTTCAATATCAATAATCCTTCCTCATTCGCAAAAACGCTGCTGATTATGTTCAAAAGTCTGGAGCAACCCTTTATTATCATCGGGCACCGGAAAAGGAATTATCAGTCGCTGCGTGAATATGTCGACTTACTATTTAATGGAATATTAAACAAAGGCTGAGGATATGGCATACTTCTTGTTAGCACGAAGGTTTGATGTCAAAATCACAGCTAACAGAAACATAATGCTAAATCTATGGAATTGTTTATCAACAAAATTTCCCACTATTTACCGGACTCTGTGGTTCCTAATTCTTACTTCAAGGAAGTAAACGGTCTGGACGACGAATGGATTTATTCCCGGACCGGTATCAAAAACCGCAGTAAAGCAGCTGCAAATGAAAACACCAATACGATGGGGATAAAAGCAGTGGATCTTGCCACTACCGATTTGCCTTATCCCATGGAGGAAATCGATTTAATCATCGCAGCAACCTATTCCCCCTACGATACCGTTGCTACCCCGGCCCATATGGTGCAACGCCGTTATCACATCGAGCACGCCAAATGTGTGAGTGTTTCCTCAGCCTGTTCTTCTTTTATCAATGCGATGGAAATTGCACAAGGCTATTTTGCTCTGGGGAAAGCGACCAAAGCCCTGATCATCGGAGCAGAACACAACACAGCTTATGCCAACGAAAACGATCCACAAAGCGGCCACCTATGGGGAGACGGTGCTGTAGCGTTTTTTGTCTCTGCCGGGAATTATAGCGGGCATGATCCCCGAATTATCGATATCTATACCCAAGGTCTGGGACACATCGGCAAAGCAGCCGAAGCGGTGTATCTCCGCCCACAGAACGGTGGCATCGGAATGCCTGAAGGACGCGATGTATTTATCAATGCCTGTCATTATATGGTCGAAGCTTTAGAAAAGGTAACCCAAAGTTATGGTAAGACTGTCCAGGATTTGAATTGGATTTCTTCGCATCAGGCCAACCAGCGCATTATCAAAACGATAGCCAGGCAAACCGATATCCCGGAGGAACGTTTTCTGATGAATATCGAACAACGAGGTAACACCGGCAGCCCGAGCTGTGCCATCTCTCTCTCCGAAAACCTGCATAAAGTGAAACCCGGAGACCTGGTCGGCCTTACCGTTTTCGGCGGGGGCTACTCCTGCGGAGCAATGCTGTTACAGTTCTAAAAGCTGAGTGTATAATTAAAACGTCCTATAATCTGAAAAAGGGAGAAAAGAAGAGTAACCTTCAATTCTCCCTTTCTTTAATTTTATGGCAGGTATATTTTTTCTTTCTATTCCGATTCCGGGTTTTGTGCCGTCAGACCGGTTCGCCTGGAACGGTCCGTTAAGGCTTTCCTTCACTGACCGGCGGAACTCCTCACTCCGCAAAAAACTTTACGTTACGTTTCCGTCAGACACCACCGGCCGGCCGTTCGGAAAACCTAACCGGACCCTCGTTCCTGCTCCAATGGTCTTCCGCCATAAAACCCTGCATCTTCCGTCAGCACTACAGGGCAAAGAAGGAAAGTTTTATTGAATGAAAGGGCAGGTCACCCTGACCGGAGTACGGATACCTGGGTCACCTGACCGGATTATTCCTATAAAATACCGATTACTGAATTAATCCCGAAGGTAAGGGTTCAGAAAAACAGTTGTTTGATAGAAGTTTATACCTTTCAGGTCACAGTTCGTTTTCCATGCCGTGATAATGTGAGTCGGAGGTGTTCGTGTTCGGGGACCATTGGAGCTCTGGCGAGTGTCGTCTTGCCTTTTCTGAACGCCCGACCGGTGGTGTCTGACGGAAACGTAACGTAAAGTTTTTTGCGGAGTGAGGAGTTCCGCCGGTCAGTGATAGAAAAAGCCAGACGACCGACAGAAGCAACCGGGTCCCCGAACACGAACACTGAAGACGAATAAGTAACGACAGAATAATTCTACTTTTAAATTAGTTTATTCGATCCTTACATTTAGCTCCACCTTTCCCGGTGGCATGCAGATATAATCATTGCAACATTGATACTCCACCGTGCAGTGAACCTCTCCTTTGCCTTTTCCTTTGATTTCCTGACGGAAAACAACTTCTCCTTCATAATACCTGGTTCCCGCCTCATTCAGCTTTTTACTGACAGGCCACAGCAATTTTTCTGCTTCTCCCCATCCTTCCGGAAAAGTAAACTGCAAAGCAGTCGGCATATACGGATCTGTAGACGCCACCCGGGCGTACGTATGATACCCCGGATGAATATTCATCTTTACCACGACCCACTTATTACCGTTTTCCGCCTCTTCGGTTTTCATTTCCATATATACCGGATTTTTATCACTGGTCAGGGCAGCTTCTGTTTCCGGAACTCTTCGTTTCTCTCCCCGGTAATCTTCACCCGGAATCTTTTGTCCCCTCATCCGATAATCATTTCCCGGCACACTCAAATCCCTCGTATTTACCATAAAAAACCAACCGCCGGATTCGGTAAAAAATATCCGGTCTTTATTGGTTTCGTACCAATCGCGCCATTCCTGCGGTGTAGCGAAACGACACAGCGTATAACGGGTAAGTACCCGTTTGGCCTTATCCACTTCCTCTCCCCGTTCCCAACAACCGATAGCCTTGTCCAACAAACGGATATCATTATTGGGAATCCCCCAGCTTTTCACATCTTCATCTACCATCCAATAAATCACTTTATCGCCACCGTAAAAATAATCCCGGTTGTCATCGAAATAATCCTTGTAAGCCTGTTCATTGTCCCCGAACTTTTCAAACAAAACAGGTTCACGGGATTTCAGCCATTCTGCATAACTCTGTAGTTTTACGGTACTCCTTAAAGCTGCTTTTTCTTCACTTGTCAGCTTCTCCCCTTTGGCCTGCTTCGCCAGAGCCACTTTTTTGATTTCTTCCGTTTTTTCTATATACTGTTTCTCCACGACCATTCTTTCCTGCCATCTTTTATAGGAAATAAAATCTTTCTGCTGTACGGCATATTCACGGGTGGCTATATCACTTTTATATCTCCGGGCGATAGGTGTCTGGCCCGCGAATTTTGAAATATATGCCACGGCATTGGCAAAAACAGTCTGTGCTTCATCCGTCATATTCTCCGGGGAGGCAGAAAATCCCCAAAAGAAGAAATTACCATGCCTTCCCATCGCTACAGCATCGATATCTTTAGCACTGACACCCCCTGAGATATATTCGGCATCCGGCGAATCCGCAAATCCCCAGGATCTGGCGATCATTCCCGGGCGGAAACCTTCTTCAGTTTTATATCCTTTTGTCTGTACCCGCCACATTTCCAGCGAATCCGGCAAAGGTTGCCCATCGGTCCGTACAAAACGGAATGCCTCCGAAGGAGTCGGTTTTAGTTCCACTGAAATATTCACCTCAAAAGGTCCGTGAAAAATAGGATGTTCTTTATTAAAATGATGCGCATCTGCATCCAGACACAAACAATACCAATCTGTTTTTACACCGATCCGTGTCCCAACGATATCGCCTGCTTCAGCGATAAATACCATCGGACGGTCGAAATCCTCCGGCAAATAAGCAGGATTCCGCCTACTGATAATCATCCCTTCTTCATTCACTATTTCCTGAGCAGGTTGCAATTCACGTGGGGTACCATCCATGATAGTCACATCATAACGGTCCGACATTTCCGGGAGATAATCCCGGGCACTGACCACCTCTACATTTCTGAAATACCGTCTCAGTAATTTTTCGAATGCAGCCGTACGTTTGCGGACACTTTTTTCCAAAACAGCAGGTTCCGGGTTATGAATCATGGTTTCTATTTCGGGAGAACCTCCTACATACAATACACTCAAATCACTTTTTACCTGTTTACCGCATACCTCTGCCGTCAACAACAAGAAAGCGATACAATATCCTATTATTCTTTTCATTTTTTCAAATTATGATAAATTTTAGCTTCCGACTTTTTTCAATACTCATTCTGTACCAGTTTCTTATTCAAACTGATCTCTTCCGATGGGATCAGACACATCGTTCTCCGTGAAGTCTGCGGATCGATTTCGTTATACTGCCGGGCCGTGTAGGAACTATATGCCACAGAAACCTCTTTCCTTTCCATTTTTCTACCATTCCGTACATAATCATAATAGGTCTGAGCCTCAAAAGCCAGTTCTCTCCGGCGTTCATCAAAAATTTCATCGAATAGTTCCATCCCCGATATTCCGCTCAACGGCGACAATCCTGCACGCTGACGAATGTAGTTCAAATCCGCCAGGGCCTTACCGCTTTCCCCCAACTTCATATACGCTTCCGCCCGGTTTAAAATCACTTCCCCGGCCCGGATAAACACAACCGGACAGGCAAAGCTGTAGTAACCGGAAAATGCCTCATACTTTCCGCCATTATATTTTTTAGTGTTATACCGACCGTTAAAGCGACCGGAAGGTTCTGTAAAATACGTCCAGCGCAAATCTTTTTCCTGATCCATAATCTCCTCATAATCCCGCGAAATGACACAGTTGTAACCGGAAGTACTTGCAGAAGATTCATAACCGTACCACGAATAATAATTATGCACCAGATTGTGGATTCTGCTGGGAAAATTAGCCGGAGTAAAAGCGAACAAAATCTCTTTATTGGTTTTGGGATTATCGTACAAGTCTTTTAACTCCTCCCCTTGCAACACCTCTACGACATCATTTTTCATACTGAAGGTCGAATCGGCATAACGGACGGCCATACGGTTATAGTCCTCGACAGGACTCTCAGGCATTCCTCCCATATAGAGGTAGATTCTCGACAACATGCCGAAAGAAGCCGCCTTATTGGCAAACGTACGATCGGAACGCTCGTCGGGCAGACAAGCGGCAGCAGTTTTAAAATCTGCAATCGCCTGCTCGAAACATTCCCTGACACTACTCCGCTCCAAAGCCTGGGCAGTCGCTTCCACATCCAGCGGGATCCCTAAATTCTTGTCCGGTTGATCCCAAAAAGGACGACCGAATACATTGGTTGCATTAAAAATCAGCAATCCCCGTAAGAAAGCATTTTCTCCTTTCAACCGGACTAAATTCAATTTTTCATCCGGATTCACAGTATTCGCATACAGTTTATCGATAGCGACGATGTTACGGGAAGCCCCTAAAATCAATTGATGGCTCTTCGCCCACACCGACCAGGCATAGGACTGTGATTTCTGATCGCTATTCAGAAAGAAATGCGCATCCGGTCCCCGTAAGTAATCCGTAGACCAAGACAGAAAGGCATCGTTGAAAATCACATTATTGGCCCTGAACTCACCCAAAACATGATAGGCCACATGGTACAAAGAGACTTCGGTATACCCTCCGGCAGCACTCTGAAACTGACCGTATAATCCCGATGTGGCATTCACTATATTATTGAAACTACTCAGGTAGTTATCCGCCTCTGCCATATTATGGGGGCGCATTTCGTCCAAACGTCCGTTACAAGCGGACAGAAACAAAATTCCTATCAGTAAATATTTGACTTTCATAACTCTAATCCCTTATTTAAAATGTAACATTCAAACCAAAGATAAAACGTCTCGGAGCAGCCCAGCCCGCCACATTCTCGGGATCATTGCCTATAAACCGGCTGGAAGTAAAGGTGTGTACATTGTCACAACTGAAACTCAATGCAGCCGACTGTAAATGCAACATCTCCATCCAGGCCTGCGGGAAACGATAAGACAGCCGGATATTCGAAATCCGGAAATGACTGGCATCCGAATAACAGAAAGAAGTCTCGGTACCTAAATCCAACATATAAGCAGGATCTGCATTCATCATCGGGATATCGGCCTTATCTCCGGCTTTTTCCCAGATTTTCCATCCGGAAGGTAATTTATGCAGGTTATTTCTCATCCACCCCGTACCGGAAGTATACTCGGCCAAAACATCATTATACACCTTGTATTTCAGATTATAAGTAGTATGTACATACAGTTCCCAATTCTTATAAGTAAGTGTGTTCGTAAAACCACCCCAATAGGGTGCACGGCTCAAACCTATATTCACATAACTCAGTTCCCCGTTTCCATTCGTAGCCTCCTGTATCGTATTTACAATAGTCCTCGTTCCGTCTTCGTCTATCCGTTCATATTGTGCCGCCCCCGTCTGCGGATCGACACCGGTTATTCTTACTTTTTTCAACTCATCGATATTGTCCCCTTCATAAAAGGTCTTATAACCGTTTCTTGCCAACTTTCCCTGATCGAGTTTGGTCAATTTATTGTCGTTATAACTGAAAGTGAAGGTAGTAAACCAATTGAAGTCCTTGCTTTTCAATGTATGGGTATTCAAAACGAATTCAAGTCCCCTGTTTTCCATCTCCCCGACATTCTGATATTGCTGGCCTACCCCGGCATACGCTGGTAAGGTAACCCCCATAATCAAATCACTGTTCCTGCGTTTATACCAGTCCGCCGATAAAGTAATCCGGTTTTTCAGGAAGCCCATATCTACCCCGAGATTCAAATTATAAGCAGTCTCCCACGACAGCTGATCATTTCCCTGCTGGTTCAGCTGTGCTCCGTAGACCGACTGGTAACAGGGATGATTTCTGTAATAATCGAATGTCGTATTACCGGTGGAATATAAAGTATAATTCAGGTAATCCATGCCGGCTTCCTTTCCTGACGTACCGTAACTAAATCTGAACTTCAGGTTGGAAAACACAGGCTGTTCCCTCATAAACCTTTCGCGGGAAGCCAGCCAGGAGGCACTCACCGAATAAAACGTCCCGTAACGGTTATCTTTTCCAAAATTAGTCGAACCGTCGGTACGGAAGGATACGGAAGCCATATATTTTCCACTGTAATTGTAATTTATTTCCGAAAATACCGAAAAACTACCCGCATCACTCTCTGTCCCCGTCGGCACCACTCCGGCATCGTTCTTTCTCCCTTGTTTGGCAAATCCTCCGACATTCCGTTCCCCCGCAATCAGCTGGTCATACATTTCTACATGGGAGGTGCGGCTGTGGCGTTCATACCACTCCTGGCCCAGCAAACCACCCAGACTATGCTCTCCGAAACGATGTTGCAAACGCAATATATTGGAGGTCAAAAAACTCCAGCTTCGTCCGTCATCCACTTTCAGCGTACCGTTACTCACATTATTACTGCTATGATTACCGCTATAAGTCCGGCTATCCAGATATTCATTGGCATTCGTATTGATTAAAGTAAAGGTATTGGTGGAACTCAAAGTCAGCCATGAAAAAGGCTTCAATATCCCTGAAAAGGAACCGAACAAATTATTCCGTAATTCTGTCAGGTCATTGTATGCATTGTCCCGCAGAGGATTCACCAAAGCTTCGGCACTCATCACCATGTCACTCCATGCCTCCATATTGTATTTTAAAGTCCCGTCTTCATTATAAGGCGATATCCAGGGATGAATACTCTCCATAGTAACCAAACCGGTATAAGGGCTCACACTTTTCTGAAACGTACCGTTCATGTTTACCCCGAAGCTCAGAAATTCGGTGATATCGAAATCCATCCTTGCCTTAAACAGATGACGGGTCAAGTCGTAGCCCACCTGAGTCCCCTTCTCATCGTAATAATTGTAGGAAAAATAATATTGCATTTTATCTCCTCCGCCACGGATACTCATGGCCACATCTTTACTTAATCCGGTTCGGTAAGCCAAATCGCGCCAATCGGTTGTCTTCGTCAGATCGAAATTATTCCGTAGCACTCCCAGCGTATCCTGTACAAAAGTTTCCCGGTCTGCATACATCTCCCTCAAATTCTCGTTGGTATCCCACCAATTCCGTAATGTCATTTCCCCGAATTCCAACAATTCGGATGAATTCATATACTTCAGCCCGCCGAAAACAGGAGTACTGATTCCCATTTTCACATCCAGTGAAACGGTCATTTTATCCTTTATCCCTTTCCGGGTCGTCACCACGATCACGCCCGTCGCAGCCCTCGAACCGTAAATAGCCGTAGAAGCTGCATCTTTCAATACCGTAATATCCGCGATATCCGAAGGCGAAACGACCCCACTGATACTGGTATAATCCGTAATCACCCCATCGATCACAATCAAAGGAGTCGAACTGCTGCCACTACCGTCATCATTCCCGTAAAACGTTCCCAGGCCTCTCAGCAACAAAGCCCCGTCCTTTCCCGGCGTCCCGTCACTACCCGTAATCTGTAAACCGGTTGTATGGCCTTTCAAGGCATTCATCAGATTTCCGCCGGTCGCCGACTGTACGATATCCTTCCCCCGGAATTGCTGTACCGCCCCGGTCATTTCACTCACTTTACGGGTAGAATAACCGGTTACAATCACTTCTTCCATTTCGGCAATCTCTTCTTTTAATATCACATCCAACACTTTCTGATCCCGGACAACCCTTTCCTGCTCCTGCATGCCTACGAATGAAAAAAGGATGCGAATCTCTTTATCTGCAGGAAGTTCCAAACGATAACCACCGTTCTGGTCCGTCGCCACCCCCAGGGTCGTTCCTTTTATCCTGACCGTAACCCCGGGCAAGGGCCTTCCTCCGCTATCCTTCACCGTCCCTTGCAGCACCCGAACATGCCGAGGAATTTCAGGCGCATACACAGCCGCCCCTTTACGGATGACCACCACCTGGTCGACTATTTCATAATCGTATCCCCTGGATTTGAGCAAAGCATCCAAAACCTGCTCTGCCGTTGCTTCTTTCAATTCCAAAGTCACCTTTTCACCGGTATTTAAAACACCTTTACGATACACAAATTCATAACCGGTTTGAGTAGTCAGAAAATCCAATACCCTCGTTATTTCCTGACCGGAAAAATCGACGTTCAACTTTTTTAATTGTGAAAAACTATTGGCACTCACCGTATTCACAATACACACCAAAAACAGAATCTTCAAATTCATCACCAACAATTTTTGGGGTAATCTAATCCAACCGGAACTACCCAGATTTCGATTTTTTTTCATAGATTTGTAAGAGATTAAAATTAAACATAGACATCTGCTCCAACGGATGTCTGCATCTAAAAGGGGAATCTTGCCGGATTCTCCTTTTTATATCTATTCCTTGACAATGACCGTGCGATTCTGAATATGAAATTGCACTTCACCGGTCTTTTCTAAAATATTCAATACCTGCCGTAATTCAGCATACCGGGGTACACTTCCTTTAAAAACCTTGTTTTTCAATGCCGGATTCTGATAGAAAACTGTGATATCGTACCACCGGGCCAGCTTCTGCATAATTTGCTCCAGGGTCTGTTCTTCCAAAATAAATTTCCCCTTTTTCCAACTGATTATTTTATCGACATCGACCTGTTGCCTGATCATCGAGCCGTCACCGGTATCCAATACACACTGCTCACCGGGTAACAAAGTCATACCCTTGTCTGTAGCTGCCACTTTTACTTTCCCATTTACTAATGTCGTATAGACACATGCCTCGTCTTTGTACCCCGAAACGTTAAATTCCGTACCCAACACTTCGATGACCTGATTGCGGATTTCTACGCGAAAAGGAAGTGATGGATTTTTCTTTACTTGAAAATAAGCTTCCCCTTCCAATACGACTTTTCTCTCTTTTCCCGAAAATTCAACGGGATAACGCAAACGGCTTTCTGCATTCAACCATACCTGGGTCCCATCTGCCAAAACCAAATCGAATTCTCCGCCACGGGGAATTTCTATTTCATTATACACCACTTTTCCTGATTTCTCATTTTTTTCCTGCCGGCTATCATAGGATAATTTCCGGTCGTCGGTCTTAGAAATCCTGACCTCTCCTTGTGTAATCGTTTGTTGCAAGGTATCCAAATGGATGAGTTCGCCGTTTCCCAAATGTAAAACAGCACGAGGCCCTCCTGCCAGAATGGGCCGGTCGACCGGAGGTTGCCGAAGCGAAGACTGCCGGTGAACCAACCAGAAGCTCCCCAACAAAATAAGGAATAGAGCTGCCACTCCACCGATCTGCCGCAGACGAAGGATTTGCCTGCGACGGGTAAAGCCGGCAATTTGTCTCTGCATATGCAGTAAAGGCTGCCGGGTATCGATACCGGACAACCGGGCAACAGATTCCGATAAATAGCGGGTATCCTGCAATTTTTGGTACAGGGTCTCATGTTCAGCAGATTGCCGGCGCCACTCCTCCAACACTTCATTTTCTTCCTCCGAAAGCGTTCCAAACCTTTCTTTCCCGATCAATTCGGAGATCTGAAAGACAGTATGTTCCAATTTTTCCATTTTAGCTCCTTCCTTAAAACATCCCTATAACGCAATCGATCTAAAATGGGGTAAAAAAAGACAATTTTTTTTGAATTTTTTTTATAAGGTAGCTAAAAATATCCGAAAGTGACTGATTCAGGCTATCGGTATTTCTTTCTCCCTATTTCTTTTATTTTTTTCCAAAACGGTGAAAGGCTTCTCAAACAATCTTCCACCCGGATGCCATACGCTTCAACAATTTCTCCAAGTTCTTTCTGATGAATAAAAAGGGCTGTGACCCACTGACGCTGATCGGCAGGAAGCCGGCTTATTTCTTTAAGAATGGCACTCCCCACTTGTTCTATCTCCGCTCTGAGTGAACGGTTATCGATAGAATCTTTTCTGTTATACAGAGCTCCGGCAGTTTGGAGCCAGACGACAGTCATATATTGAGAGAGCAACGAATCCTGCTCATTTTCAGTACTCATCAGCTTGCCGAACCGGACAGGAGTATACCATTTGTATCGCATTTTCAATTCATTCTGGATGGCCCAATGAATCGAACTTGCAAGGTATACACTGCTATATTTTTCCAATTCTTCGGCAGTTTTTTTTCCTGTTAAAACTTGCACAGCGATTATTCCGACCGACAACAATTCTTCGTAATCGATAAAATTCTGTTTACGGTCGATAAGATTTTTTTGCTCGGCCTGTGCAATAATCCGAACGATATCGAGATATTTTTTAGGAGGCTCTGAAAAAAGCATACTGGAAGAATCAGAAAAATCCGGATCAAAAGTGATGTTCTTATTATATTCTATTTTCTGTCCAACTATACTGATTGCCTGGCGCAAAAAATTTACAACAGGCATAATATCTCTGTAACATGCTTCAAATGTTTTTCCCTGTTCTTTGGCTATTTCACTCACAAACTTCTGTTCATAAATGAGTTGTCGGGCAAGATCGCGGTGAGAAACAGGGATACTATCGATTGCCTGCAATAAAATACGGCTTGCATTCTCAATTTCAGACCGAAGATTATTCTCTTGAAACAAACCGATATGGTTATATAGTAAAACGATGGTCCGGTATATAGAAAGAAAAAGCATTTGATTTTGATTTAACCACTTATTTTCTTTTTTAATCTCCATTCTTTGATGAGGAATAACCTGTCCATACCATTTGTATCTTATCTGCAATTCATTTTGAATAGCCCATTGGATTGCAGTAGCCAAATAGAAAGCATTGTATTTTTCCAATTGTTCGGGGGTTTTATTTTTTATCATCACCTGAACGGCAATTATTCCGATAGCCAGCAGCTCTTCATATTCAGGCATTTCACAAGCATTAAAGAAACGGGCATGTTCTGTCCGGGCCACTGCCCGAACAATATCGATATAATTATTCAGTCTTTTACTGGAATCCGACAATTGGGTTTGCGGTATTCCATACAACTTTTTATATAAATCAGACCGGCTCCGGTCAAACGCCGGGTCCATTTTAACCACCTTATTCCAGGCTTCGGCAGCTTTATCCCGCTGTCCCATCATCAGGTAGATTTCCCCTTTGGAATCGATGTAATTCGGATCGGCAGAATCCCGGGCAATCGCTTTGTCGATATAAACCATAGCTTTTGTAAAATCCTGTTTTACATACTGACCTTTTGCATACATATAAGCCAGCTGGTTATCAGCCTCCAAAATTTCCGCATCGGCAGCCCGAACATAAAAATCATAAGCATTCCGATAATCCCCGGCCCAATAATACAGTAAACCGAGCCGATAAGCTGCAACAGCCCCCCCCTTTTCAAGCGCTTGTCTGAAACAAGCTGCCGCTTCTGCTAAATTACACTCGGCGTATACACTATCAGCTAAAATATGTCCTTTCAGATACCAATAAAAAGCTTTATTATCATCAGGTGTCACTTTATCTTTCAACAGGTCGTCGGCCAAATGATAAATGGCATATCCGGCAAGTCCGATGTTCTTCGAATCCTGAAGCATAAATTCGAAACGTTTATAAATGAAATCATAAAGCCATCCCTGTAATTTCCGGGTATTATCGGGAAGTATCAATAAAGTAGATTCAGGTACAGCCCCCTCAGCTACCATTTCCACATTTTCTCCCACCCGGATAGATTCCAAAGAAAAACAGCCGTAAAAAGCATTTTCACCGATCCCGGTGACACTTTTAGGTAGCGTAACCGACAACAACCGCTTATTATTTTTAAATGCATTAGCTCCGATCGATACGAGACGATATTTCTCCCCTTTGTATTTTACAAACTCAGGTAAAACCAATTCTCCCTCAGGATCATTATAGCTAATTATACTTTTAGGCCAAATAGCGACTGTTTTTTCCTGAGCCGACAATATTTTATAATAAATAGGATGTCCGGTCGTCGAGTCTGTAAAATCATAAAAAGAATTCAATCTTTTCTCTGCGTAGCGGCTACTGTCATCAGCAGAGATCAGCGATAAAGCTTGTTCATAACAGCTTCGCGCTTTCTCAAGATACTGAATCTCCTTGACCGAACGGTATTCATACAGATTTCCTAACATAATCAGTCCGGCATAGGATGGAAGTCGGGCAGCCTCGGTAACTTTAGCAAACAAGGTATCCGGATCATTCGAGTTATCCCCTTCCAGACAAAGCCATTGCCCTAATTGGGGTGCAAATTCGCCGGGAAAGGCTTTATTCAGCAGCCGGTAAACTTCTACCAGCTTATGAGTAGTTTCGATACGCTGATCGTTATAGTCCCAACCACCCATTTCATAAAGACCGACTTGCTGACGAAGTTTATCAGCCATCAATAATAAATCCTGCTGAGCCTCGTTTTTCATAGTCTGTCCGGCCTGAATCACCCTTTCACCGGTATTCCATTTATTCAACTGCTCGTTCGTCTGACCGATCAGTTCCAATTCCTCATATAAACGTATTCCCTCATCGATCTTGCCTTCTTCCACCAATTGCAAGGCCCGGCTTATTTTATCGTCCATTTCGTTCCGGTCGATACGGGCAAAGATTTCAACATAGGTATTTATATTACTGAGTTTTTCCTGATAAGATTTTTCCAGTTGTTTCAATTTTTCGGTTAGTTCCAATTCATTGGCAATACTGGTTTCAGCCAGCTTCTTCTGACGCAGATAATCGTCGCGGTACGATTTTTCAATAATCCCGTAAAACTTTTTCTTCAAAGCCCGGAACTCACCTTCCCGGCACATCACCACCACAAAGGGAGTCTTATTATCGGAAATCCTCCATATCTCCAACGCTTCTTTATTAAAAAGGATGTATCCCGGTTTATAAATCTCATTGTACTTTACGGCCTGTCCTGGCTTTAACACGGCAAAATGAAGTTCGAAACGTCCTTGCTCGTCACTGACAGCCGAAGGAGAACCGACCACCTGAAGTTCTACTCCTGGCAAAGGTGTCTTTTCCTCAACCCCATTATATTCTTTGACATATCCGGTCTCTATACATTGCGATTGTGCTATCCGGAATAAGAAAAGCAGAACAAACAGTATGGTTATTGACTGATACTTCATCATAATCGTTCTTTTCATTTAATTTTAACCCGATCAGTACGCTGGAACAATTCTTTTAACTCAAGCCCACCCGCCGGTCCTACGTATTTTTCCGCATGGGATAAGGAGTAAGATTTTTGGCATCAGGACACTCGTCGACCCGTAAACGGGGAAGATAGCCTTCTTTCTCTATTCGGACAGACTTGGACAAAGTCTGTTCCTGTAAGGGAAAAACTATTTTAAAAATCCCACGGACATCGGTCCTGGTTGTCCGATTATCGACAGTAACAACGGCATCCTGGACAGGCACCCCCTCTTGTTCATCGTAAACTATTCCCTGATAGACACTGAACGTACTGTCACGTTTCAACTCCAATGTCACATAGGTCGTCATTCCCCAGGAAAAATGTCCCTGAAAACGTAAAGTATCGTAATAACCGGCATTAAATTCCAACATATACGGCCGTCCTTTATAATACGGCCGGATATTATCCAGGATTAAAACTGTATCCAAAGAACCGATATACTGTTCTGTACCGTTGAAAATAATTTTTGCATAGGAAGGCAACGGCAATCGGTGAGATAAATCTTTCACGGTGAGCTCTACCCTTGAAGGAATAGCAAAAAAATAAAAGATAATCAGCAAAAAAGCCAGCATCGTAGCGACATAACTACGACGTAACCTTTTCTCCCGCTGCCATCTCTGCCACAAACTATCGAAGCGAAGCGACAACATCCGGGCTATAACTTTAATAAAAGCCCGTTCTTTACCGATCTCCTGTACATTGATCCCCAGCAACTCCTTATCCTTGGGTATATTCTTCAATGCCTGGGGGAAACATTCCTCTACAGCAGAACCGGCATGAGGAAGTCCTTCAACAATAAACGGGATGATATTTCCCAAACGTCCTTCGTCGATAAATACCTGAATTTCTTTGTTCACCCATTCCGATCGTGAGGCATGAGGCGAACAGATAACAATAAGGAATTCAGAGCTCTGTAATTGTTTTTCAAGTTCATCGCTTAATATACCCCCCCCCAAATCTGTCTTGTCCCGGAAGATTGGACGTAAATGCCTGGGCAATGACGGATTTGTCTTCTTTAGTATTGTAGGTAATTTATACCCTTCCAGTTTACGCTGAAGCCATTCCGCCCATTTTTCATCTTCACGCTTATAGCTTATAAAAGCATAATTATCGTAAATTCGTTTATTATCCATCGGTCCTCTTTATTATCCCAGGAAGAAAAAAAGAAATAACCGAGGATCCAATTTTTCCCGTAAAATTTCGAGCGCTTTGGCTTTCGCCTTTTTAACCGTACTATCCGAAACGCCCAATTGTTCGGCAATTTCAATATTTTTCAAACCTTCAATAAAACTTAATTCAAAAATCTGACGTTCTCTATCCGGCAAGCTGTGAATAGCATTGAACAACAACAACTGTGTCTCCTGGTCGATAACCGTATTGGCAAAAAATGCTTCATTTTCCAGCTGGGAAGAATACCGTTCCTGTGCTTTTCCTTTCCGGTAAAGGCTGATGATCTCATTTTTTACAGAAGTGTATAAAAAAGATTTCAATGTATAGATAGAATCAAAAGAGTCTCTTCTTTTCCAGGCATTAAAAATAGCATTTTGTACGCAATCTTCTGCCAGAAAATCATGCCGGTCACCTGCATTTTTTACAGCATACAACAATAATCCCGGATAAATTCTACGGTAAAACAATTCCAATTGTCCTTTTTTAAAAGCCTGCAACACTTGTAAATCAGTAACTCCCATCCTACTTAATTACAATCTTCATTTTTCACACTTCACGACATATACCTGTCCTGCCTGATACTTTTTTATCATCACCCGATTTCCTTTTTCGATATAATCTCCCAACAAAGAGACGGCATCATACACTTCTCCGCCTACTTCCACTTTCCCGGCAGGCCGCAAATCTGTCACCGCGATCCCCTGTTTGCCGATTTCTTCCCGTACCGACAAATCTACTCCTACATAACCGTCTTCCGGTTTTTGTTCAGCATGCAAGGCAAAAGCCCAACGACGGCTCCCGAATAATTTAGCCCCCAACCACATGCTCATCAACAAGGATACCAAAGAAGCACTCACCACCAGAAACAGGGAACGCACCAACGGACGTACAAAATCACCCAGGAAACGGAAAGAGAAATGATCTATCCCTGCAAAAACCAAGGCCACTATAATCAATACAATTCCGGAAATACCTGCTACACCGAAGCCCGGAATCACAAAAATTTCCAGAAGCAACAAGACGACTCCCACGACAAAAGCAATGATCTCCCAATACCCGGCAAACCCTTCGAGATACAAGGGAGCGAAATAGAGCAGGCAAGCCGTCAGGGCGGCAGCCAAAGGAAAACCGATCCCCGGGGTCTGCAATTCGAAATAGATACCACCGACAATGACCATAATCAACAATCCCTGTATCACGGGATTAATCAGAAAACCGATAATCCGATCGGTGACGGTAGGATGATAGCTCCGTATCGTATAGTTTTCAACCTGTTCTTTTTTCAATACTTCCTCCACACTTTCTGCCATTCCGTCACAAAAACCGTATTTCATGGCTTCCCGGGCAGTGAAAGTCACTACCCGTCCGCTATCGGTAATACCCTGGATATAAATAGACTGATCCACCATGGCTTCAGCGATATGCGGATTCCGCTTCCAACGATAAACCGTATCCCTGCCCTGAACCAACGTATCCCTGCCCTGAGCTTCTGCCGTAGAACGAATCATCGAGCGCATATAGGACTGATATTTATCGGGCATCGCCTCACCCGTTTGATTCACGACCGTAGCCGCCCCGATATTCGCCCCCTCGCGCATATAGATTTTGTCGCAGGCAATAGAAATCAATGCCCCGGCAGAGGCAGCATTATTATCGATAAATACCCATACCGGTTTCCGTGAGTTCAGAATCATACTACGCAAAGAATCGGCATACACGACCATCCCACCGTAAGTATTCATATGAATTAAAATATAATCCGCCTTTTCCTGCCCGGCCAGGTCGAAAGATTTTCGGGCCAGACGCCACACTTCCGGACCGATCTCGTCTTTAATATCCACTTTATAAACGACTTTTTCGGGTTCGGCAGCCCCAAGCGTGTTCAACCAGCAAATCCCCAGCACGAGCAAAACAAGCTTCCTGAACGTATATATCCCTGACATAAGCATCATCGGTATTTTGTAATAGGTAAACAAATATAAGCTTTTTTATCTTATCCAACTCCTTCCATCAAATTTTCTTTTATAAATATAAGATGCAGCCCGGCAAAATCAATCAAACAAATTTGTTGTTTTTGCTCCCGCCTTTGCATATATTTGTAACGTTTCATTATTTCAATCCCGGTTATGAGCAAATTTGTAATCACCTTAGTCGTTTTTTCACTCTATTCGATGAGTTTTGCCTCTACCCCTCCCATACGGCAAGAGCTAGGAAATAACTGGCAATTCAGGCAATACCATATCGGTAAATGGTTACCGGCCGAAGTACCCGGGACAGTACATACCGATCTGATAAACAATGGAATCATCGAAGATCCGTTCTATCGCGACAATGAAAAACACATCCAATGGATCGATAAAGCCGACTGGGAATATGAACTTCGTTTTCAGGTGGACGAACAATTGGCCGGGCAAAAACACAAACAACTCGTATTTCAGGGATTAGACACCTGGTGCGACATCACCTTGAACGGTCAGCCTCTTCTATCTACCAACAATATGTTCAGGACCTGGAAAGCAGATGTCTCCGGCCTGCTTTCCGATAAAGAAAATATACTGCATCTTCGCTTTCGTTCTCCCATCCGGCAAGGTATGAAAGAAATGGAAAAATACGGATTACCCTTGCCGGCTTCCAACGACCAAAGCGAAAACGGAGGAATGGGCCCTAACCGGGTGAGCGTTTTCAGCCGGAAAGCCCCTTATCATTTCGGTTGGGACTGGGGCCCGCGATTAGTCACTTCGGGTATCTGGCGGCCGATTTTCCTGGAAGGCTGGGATGACCTGAATATCGAACAGGTTTTTATCGAACAGCCGCAAGTCACTCCCGTACAAGCCGATTTGAAAGCATCTGTCCGTTTGACGACAGAACATCACGAAAAACTGATCGCAGAAGTAAAATGTGATTCCCGGATATTGGCGAAAAGCGAGGTGGAAACCCAACCGGGAGAAAACCAGTTAACCCTCCCGTTTACCATTAAAAAACCCAGGTTATGGTGGAGTAACGGTTTAGGAAAAGCCAACCTTTATACATTCCGGATCAATTTGAAAAAAGACGGAAAAGTAGTTGCCAGCCGCGAAGTAACCACCGGTCTACGTTCTCTGAAATTAGTACGCCGGCAAGATACCCAGGGAGAAACTTTCTACTTTGAATTGAACGGAATCCCTGTTTTTGCCAAAGGAGTCAATGCCATTCCCAACGATGTTTTTCTCCCCAGAATCAGTCGTTCGGATTACGAAAAAATGGTGACGGATGCCGCAAATGCCAATATGAATATGATCCGGATCTGGGGTGGAGGTATTTACGAAGACGATTATTTCTATGAACTCTGTGATCGCCACGGCATCATGGTCTGGCAGGATTTTATGTTTGCCTGTGCCATGTATCCCGGCGATCCTGAATTTCTGGAAAATGTAAAACAAGAAGCCGTCGATAACGTTATCCGGCTAAGAAATCATCCCTGTATAGCCCTGTGGTGTGGAAACAACGAAATAGATGCAGCCTGGAGAGGTTGGGGATGGAAAAGAGAATATACCCAGCAACAACAAGAACGGATTTTCAAGGCCTACACCGATGTCTTCCATCGGCTCCTGCCCGAAGTGATTGAAAAATATACCGATGGAGACGATTACTGGCCTTCTTCACCGATGTCGGGACCGGAAATCGGAGACCATGAAATCCGCCCTGCCAACCGGGGGGATAACCACTACTGGGGGGTATGGCACGAAAAGCACAAGTTTGAAGAATACGAAAAAAATATCGGCCGTTTCATCAGTGAACACGGTTTCCAATCCTTCCCTGAATTTGAAACCGTCCGGCAATACACTTTACCGGAAGATTACGACATCGAATCGGAGATCATGTCGGCTCATCAACGCAGTGGAATCGGCAACCTGCGCATCCGGGAATACATGGGCTGGTATTATCAGGTACCGGAAGATTTCGGGCAAATGCTATACATGAGCCAGGTATTGCAAGCCCGGGCCATGCGAATAGCCATGGAAACACATCGGCGGCATATGCCCTATTGTATGGGATCGCTGGTTTGGCAGCTGAACGATTGCTGGCCGGTAGCCAGCTGGTCGACAACCGATTATTACCACAACTGGAAAGCGGCCCAGTATGCGCTACGGGAAGCCTGCAAGCCGGTGATATTAGCTCCCCAGGTAACGGCAGACAGTCTGAAACTCTGGGTGGTAAACGATCTGCCAACTCCTCTCGCAGGAACCTATACCTTAGAGATAAAAGGATTCGACGGAAAACTGCATCAAACCCGGCAAGGCAAATATAAAATCAAAGCCAACGAAGCCGCCCCAATCGCAGCATCGTCAATCGCCGGTTTGCTGCAAGACAATTCACACCGGGAAACCATGGCCGTCATCACCATCCGGCAAGGCAAAAAAATCGTAGACCGCCAAAATGTATATTTTGCTCTACCGAAAGAGTTACTGCTCAGACAACCCGATATTCAGATTCAAATATCCGAAGAGCAAGGCAAAAAATACCTGACAGCCACCACCGACCGTCTGGCCTGTGATGTCATGTTTTACCTCCCCGGAGTAAAAGCGGTTTTTACAGACAACTATAAAGATCTGCTCCCGGGTCACCCCTTCCGTACAGAAATCCGCACAACCCTCTCCAAAGAAGAAATCGAACAGCAAATCCGATGCAGATGGGTTGGAAAATAGCTATTGCTTTATTTAACAGATTTATCGTTCATCCTTTCTACTGCAATAGTACCGGCAATTACCGACAATAATGACACAAAACAACAAGCGGCCAGGCTTAGGGCCGGAATCATAAGAGCCAAAGCGAATACAGTACCTATTCCTGTCACCAAACCGATATTTTTATTCACATAACGGACGCTCTGTCTGACATTAAAACGCTTTCTCTCGATAGCATAATCGATAAAGGCAAAACCGTAAAAATAAGCCGAGGTAAAGAAGATGGCAAAAGGAGCGATTACCCCCACGAGCGGAATAAATGAGCAAAGAAATAATACAAAAGAAATAAACAACTGAAAAATCATATTTCTCAGGGCGATCAGAATTCCCCGAAAAATCTCCCAGGCAAACTGCCTGAAACTAAAGGGAAATTCCCTTCCGGTAAGATGAGCTTCCGTCCGTTCGGACAGCCAGGAATATACCGGCGACATAACGACAAGCACAATATATCCGCCGAAAGCAACGAAAAGGAAGAAATACAGAATCCGCAATACAATCTTAATCAGCACGCTTGTCGTGGTCGTCACCCATTGCAGCCAGGAGATGCCCCCCACCCAGGCAGTAAGCTTAGCCTCGATCAAGCCGTACAGGCTATCTCCCGCTAAAGAAATCAGGATATTTCCCCCAATGAACAATAGCAATAAAATAATGACCGGAAAAAGTAAAAACCACCAGAATTTCCGGCTGAACAAAATTCCGAATGCTTTTCCATAAAGCTGTATCCCTGTAAAGAATCCCATTTTATCAAACTCAATTTAAATTGAAGACAAATGTAAGGAGGAAAAAGCAGATTTTCCGGCTATTTTTTCTATTTTTGTGAGCAAAAATAGTGCAGATTGTCTGATTGAACCAAATTCGTAGAACATAAATCTAATATTCACTTGTTATATACTATGCAACCATTAACAGCAATATCCCCGATCGACGGGAGATACAGAGATAAAGTCGAAAATTTGTCCAATTATTTTTCTGAAAGTGCTTTAATCCGTTACCGGGTAACGGTGGAGGTGGAATATTTTATTGCCTTATGCGAAATACCTCTTCCCCAATTGGCCGGTTTCAATCACCAGACTTTCGAGCAATTACGGGAAATATACCTCAATTTCACCGTCGAAGATGCCCAGCGGATCAAAGACATCGAGAAAGTCACCAATCACGACGTGAAAGCTGTCGAATACTTTATCAAAGAAAAATTCGATGCTTTAAATCTGCAACCATACAAAGAATTCATCCATTTCGGCCTGACTTCACAGGATATCAACAATACAGCGGTTCCCTGTTCGTTCCGGGATGCCGTTCACGATGTCTATTATCCTGTCATCGACGAACTGATCGCCAAACTCGAAGAGCTGGCCGAAGAATGGAAAGAAGTGCCGATGCTGGCCAAAACTCATGGACAACCGGCTTCTCCTACCCGTTTAGGGAAAGAGCTCAAAGTATTCACTTACCGGTTGAGCCGTCAGTTGGAGTTATTGAAAAAAGTAGCCATTTCCGGAAAATTCGGTGGAGCTACCGGTAACTTCAATGCACACAACATTGCTTTCCCGGAAATCGACTGGGCTGAATTCGGAAACCGCTTTTTAACTCAAAAATTAAAAATCGAACGGGAAACATACACTACCCAGATTTCCAATTACGATAATTTTGCAGCTCTGTTCGATAACCTTCGAAGGATCAATAATATTATTATCGACCTCGACCGGGATTTCTGGACTTACATCTCGATGACTTATTTCAAACAGAAAATCAAAGCCGGTGAAGTCGGTTCGTCCGCTATGCCCCATAAAGTAAATCCGATCGATTTCGAAAATTCAGAAGGTAACCTGGGCATCGCCAATGCCATATTCGATCACCTGAGTAATAAGTTGCCGATTTCACGTCTTCAACGAGATCTCACCGACTCAACCGTACTGCGGAACATCGGTGTCCCTTTAGCCCATACGATTATTGCTGTCAAATCGACTTTGAAAGGGTTGAACAAGCTTATTATCAATAAAGAAGCGATCGAAAAAGATCTCGAAAAAAACTGGGCGGTCGTGGCCGAAGCCATTCAAACCGTTCTGCGCCGTGAAGGATATCCCAACCCCTACGAAGCACTGAAAGCCTTGACACGTACCAACAATAAAATTACACAGGAATCTATCGCAGAATTTATCGACACACTCGATATTTCAGCTGAACTGAAAAAAACTCTGAAACAGATTACTCCCTCGAATTATACAGGAATTTAGTTAAAGAGTTGCTGAGTTATAGAGTTACTAAGTTATAGAGTTATAGAGTTATAGAGTTAAAGAGTTATGAAGTTTTGGAGTTTAAGAGTGCAACAACTCAGCAACTCAACAACTCAACAACTCAACAACTCAACAACTCAACAACTCAACAACTCAACAACTCAACAACTCAACAACTCAGCAACTCAACAACTCAGCAACTCAACAACTCAGCAACTCAGCAACTTAGCAACTCAGTAACTCAACAACTCAGCAACTCAGCAACTTAGCAACTCAGCAACTTTACCTATGCACGATTTAATCCTTATTCTCAAGCGTTTTATTCCACCTTATAAACTCCGGGTTACCAAAAGTATCATCTTCAATTTCCTCCATGCGATTTTCGGAAGTCTTTCCATCGCGATGCTGGGACCTATCCTGAAGATTATATTCAACAACGAACAGGATGTAACTGAACTTGTTCCTTTCGAATTTAACAGTGAATCTATCGGACAAATTTTTAATTACTACATCACAACGATCAAATACACTTACGGTCCATCGACAACCTTAATTCTGATCGGGGTGGTAGCCATCGTAACTACTGCTTTAAAAACCGGTTTCGCCTATTTGGGAGCTTATGAATTGATTTATATCCGGAATGGAGTCGTCAGGGACATCCGTCGTAAAATCTATGCCAAAATATTATCCTTACCTCTTCCCTTCTTTTCCGAAGAGCGCAAAGGGGATATTATCGCCCGTATGACCGGAGATGTACAAGAAGTAGAAGCCTCCGTGATGAGTTCTTTGGATATGCTCTTCCAAAGTCCGATTTTGATTATTGTCTATCTGACTTCCATGTTGTTTATGAGCTGGCAGCTCACCTTATTTGTTTTCATTCTTCTCCCCATTATGGGTTTATTGATCGGCCGGGTAGGTAAAAACCTGAAGCGCCGTTCTTGGGAAGGACAAACGAAAATGGGAGAAATTCTGGCTTTAATGGAAGAGACTTTATCCGGTTTGCGAATCATCAAGGCTTTCAATGCAGAGCCCAAAATGACTGAAAAATTCTCAACGGAAAACGAAAGCTACCGGAAAATACAAAACCGTCTGATGCGGCGGCGTTCATTGGCCCATCCGATGAGTGAATTTCTCGGTACGATCGTCGTAGTCATCATCCTGTGGTTCGGAGGAACGCTGATTTTGAATAATACCGGCAACTTATCGGGTCCAAGTTTTATTATCTATATCGGTTTGTTTTATTCTATCATCAATCCGGCGAAAAACCTGACTAACGCCTATTACAGCGTCCAAAAAGGATTGGCAGCGATGGAGCGTATAGACGTTATTCTGGCTGCAGAATCTTCTATACAGGAACCTGAAAATCCGCGAAAACTGGAACAATTCCAACAAGCTGTCGAATACAAAGACGTCAACTTTTCATATAACGAAAGTAAACAGGTACTCAAAAACATCAATCTGGTCATTCCGAAAGGAAAAACGGTAGCCCTTGTCGGCCAATCGGGTTCCGGAAAAAGTACCTTTGTCGATTTGTTACCCCGTTTTTACGATGTGAATAGTGGAAAAATTTGTATCGACGGTATTGATATCCGGGAACTTTCTTTTTATAATTTGCGGGAATTTATGGGGAATGTAAACCAGGATCCTATTCTATTCAACGATACGATCTATAACAACATCGCTTTCGGTATCGAAAATGCCACTTTGGAACAGGTTGAACAAGCTGCCCGTATCGCTAATGCACACGAATTTATCTTACAAACCGAACACGGTTACCAAACCATAATCGGTGACCGGGGAGGCAAATTGAGTGGGGGCCAGCGCCAGCGCCTGAGTATAGCCCGTGCCGTATTGAAAAATCCTCCGATCATGATCCTGGACGAAGCCACTTCTGCCCTGGATACCGAATCGGAAAAACTAGTACAGGAAGCTCTGGATAATCTGATGAAAAACCGTACCTCTATCGTGATCGCCCACCGCCTGTCTACCATCAAAAATGCCGACCTGATTTGTGTCTTCCATGAAGGAGAAATCGTCGAACGGGGAACTCATGAAGAACTCCTGAGTCTGAATGGTATTTATACTAAATTGTATAGTATGCAGAGTTTTTAGAGGGGATAGAGTTGCTGAGTTACTGAGTTGCTGAGTTGCTGAGTTACTGAGTTACTGAGTTACTGAGTTATTGAGTTATTGAGTTTATATATGAATTTAAATAAATAAATTATGGGAGGAGTAGTTAAGTTTGAAGAATTGAATATTTGGCAGGAAGCCCGAAGGATTGTGAAGGAAATATACCAGAACACTGCATCCATTAAAGATATGGGTTTTAATGAGCAGATACAAAGGGCAGCTATTTCGATAATGAATAATATCGCAGAAGGGTTTGAATCCGGGAGCAATCCGATGTTCAAACGCTTTCTCTGTATATCTAAAGGAAGCTGTGGAGAAGTTAAAAGTATGCTTTATATTGCTAAAGATTTAAACTACATATCCGAAGAAAAAAGTGAATTACTCCTCCAGGATTGCCAGGGCCTATCTGTAGCAATTAACAAATTTATCCATTATCTGCAACAACACCCCACCCATTAACTCAGCAACTCAGCAACTCTATAACTCAGCAACTCATTATGACAACCGAAGATAAACTTTTAGGAAAACAAGTCGAATATCCCCAACACTATTGTCCGGCTATTCTTGTAGCGGTCCCCCGGCGGCAAAACCGGGAAATCTATGGCATAGACCACCCAGACCATCTATTTTGTGGTTATGACAGCTGGCATGCCTACGAAGCCAGTTTTATCCTGGATAATGGTATACCGGTAGCCGGGATGTTGAAAATTACTTATCCGGCTTCCAGTCCCTCGATTGTAGAAAGTAAATCTTTGAAATTGTATTTAGGTTCCTTTCATATGGAAGCTTTAGGCAAGACACTCGGGCAGGCTGTCGACCGATTCGTTGCCACAGTAGCTGCCGATCTTAGTGCGTTGTTGTGTACCGAAGTAAAAGTCCATTTTTATGAAGATGTCCCTTCTTTTCTGCCTTTTGATTTCAATGATTACACCCTGCTGGAAAAAGAGCCCGACACCTATGCACTCCAGTTTTCCGTCTATCAGGAAAACCCCGCCTTACTGACCGAAAACATCCAGGAAGCAGGGGAATTAAAAGTATGTAGCCATCTACTGAAAAGTAACTGTAAGATCACCCGTCAACCCGATTGGGGAAGTTTGTACATTCATCTGAAAGGCCGGACACAACCGGCCTATGCCTCTCTGTTGAAATACATCGTTTCGCTGCGTAATGAAAATCATTTTCACGAAGAAATTTGTGAGATGACTTTCAAACGCCTCAGTGATCTTTTCCAACCCGAAATTCTCATGGTAAGTTGCTTATACACCCGTCGTGGCGGGATAGATATTTGTCCTTGCCGGGCCAACAAACCGGATTATCTGCCGCATTATCTGCCCCAAGCCGATATATTGACCCAGCGGAATTTCCGGCAATAACCGCCTGCTTTCTTTCTGTTAAACCCCCGTTCCTGTTTTAGCTGTCATCACCGTTTTCACTGTATTTATAAATCTATTTGCCGAGTATCTTTTCGTACGTACCGTCCTTCAACACTTCCAATCCTTTCTTCAGCATATCGTTCTCCTCATTCATAATCTGATACATCTCGTTCATATTCCAAAGATCCCGGGCTATCAATGCTTTCAGCTGCAATTTAATGGTAGGCAAAAGAGGTTTCAGTGCTTTATCGTCTCTGGGGATATCCGCTTTTTCCCCTGCTTTTACAATTTCATCGATCATGGCATCGGTCACCTGAAAATTCTTCACAAAAGAATCGAAATCAGGATATTTCTTTTTCAGCTGATCCCTGTTTTTATCGATATAATTGGCAATAAACTCACCGATTACATTTTTAGCGATCAGCCGGTTAAAGTACAAATAGCTGATCGTCGTATCGAGAGGCACGAACACGTCCGGGATAATACCTCCTCCACCGTATACAGGGCGTTGTTTTACTTTCGTAAAATATTTCAGGGAATCATTCACTACAATACTGTCAGCACTGACCATTTCTCCGCTCCGATACCGGTTATACAACTCGGCTTCATAATCTTCTTCGCCTTTCGAATAAGGTTTTTGTATACATCTCCCCGAAGGCGTATAATAGTGGGCTATCGTCAGCCGGACCATAGATCCGTCGGTCAGAGGAAACTGTCTTTGCACCAAGCCTTTCCCGAAAGACCTCCGGCCCACCAATACGCCCCTATCCCAATCCTGAACAGCTCCGGAGACAATCTCACTGGCAGAAGCCGAATTGCCGTCGATCAATACGACCACCCGTCCACCCTGCAAGAGTCCTATAGGCGTTGAATATTCTTCGCGCCGACCGGAATTGACCCCGTCGGTATAAACGATCATCTTCCGTCCATCCAACAAGTGATCGGCGATACCGATAGCGGCTCCCATATATCCCCCTCCATTCGTCTGCAAGTCCAGTATCAAATCTTTCATCCCCTGAGCCTGCAATTTTTTGACAGCTTCCTCGAATTCATCGATCGTGGTCGCTGCAAAGCGGGATAACTTGATATATCCGGTCGTCTTATCCAGCATATAAGTAGCATCGATACTATAAATCGGAATTTTTCCCCGGATAATGCGGAAATCCATATTTTCATGTCCTCTCAGCACGCCGACCTTGACAATCGTACCTTCCTCTCCTTTCAAGCGCTTCCGGACCTCTGTATTCGATAATTTTTTCCCGGCGATATTCTCTCCGTCCACGGAAACGATCCGGTCTCCTGCCATCAATCCGGCCTTCTCGGAAGGGCCGCCAGGCACGATAGCCACAACAGCCAACGTATCCCGGAGAATAGTAAACTGAATACCTATACCGAAAAATCCACCTTCCAAAGGCTCGTTCATCTCATCCACTTCTTCCTTCGTGATATAAACCGAATGAGGATCGAGATCGGACAAAGCTTTTATAATCGCATCTTCCGTCAGCTTCTGCAAATTTACGGTATCGACATAAAAGGCATCGATATAGGCCATCAGCCGCTGATATTTTATGCTTTGTTCTCTCACCTGATTCTCCCGGTTTTGTGCTATCGTCCGGTTGAATAGTGCTCCTGTCAGCAGCAAGAGCCCTGTCAAAATAAAAAGTCTTTTCATCTTATTTAAAGTTACTTCGTTATCCAGGAATAGTTATATCTCTACTTCTTCTCAAGTTCCAATACTTCCAAATCTTTCATTTTCCCCTTTTCTATGACAAAACGGATGGCTGTCCTGACTTTATGGAAACCATACTTCCCGGCAGCCCCGGGATTGATGTGTAAACATCCCAGCGTCTTATCGAACATAACTTTCAGGATATGAGAATGGCCGCAGACAAACAGCTGCGGGCGTTCGTCGTACAATAGCGTCCGTATTCCGGCGTCATAATGTCCGGGATATCCTCCGATGTGGGTCATCACTGTTTTTACTCCTTCACAATCGAATATTAAAGTAGGGGCAAACATCGTCCTTATCTCTCCTCCATCGATATTACCGTATACAGCGCGTAAATTAAAGTTGGCGGCCAAACGATCGGTAACCGCTAAATCACCGATATCCCCGCAATGCCAAACCTCATCGCAATCTTTGAAAAAATCCAATATCTTGCTATCCAACCAGCCATGTGTATCCGATAATAATCCTATTTTCATAAGCTCTTATGCTCTTCTAATTTATAAAGCATCTTTATTTCTTCCGCCCAGTTTTCTTCATCGGGAGTTTCCAGAATCAGCGGCATACGATCGAAACGGGGATCTCTCATAATCCGGCGGAAAGTCTCTATACCCAATTCGCCTTTCCCGAGCACCTCGTGCCGATCGACATGAGAACCTTGCCCTTTTTTAGAATCGTTCAGATGCATACCTTTCAGATACTTCAATCCGATCACTTCATCGAAATGCTCAAAAGTTTCCTGAAAGCCGTTTTCACTCTTGAGGTCATATCCGGCAGCGAAAGCATGACAGGTATCGATACATACTCCAATCCGGTCTTTATCTTCAACTTTGTCGATAATATAGGCCAACTGTTCAAAAGTATATCCCAGATTAGACCCTTGTCCGGCCGTATTCTCAAGCACGGCACAGACACTCTTGGTCTTATCCAGCGTGATATTGATCGATTCGGCAATTATCGTCAGGCACTCCTCCTCACTCACTTTCTTCAACGAACTTCCCGGATGAAAATTGAGTAGTTTCAGTCCCAGTTGTTCACAACGCAACATTTCATCCAGAAAAGCACTCCTGGATTTTTCCAAAGCCTCTTTATCGGGATTTCCCAAATTGATCAGGTAACTATCATGAGGCAGAATCTGATCGGCCGTATAACCGAATTCCTGACAACGCTGCTGAAAGCGTTCCACATTTTCAGCCGAATAGGGTGCTGCCACCCATTGGCGTTGATTCTTCGTAAATAAAGCGAAACCTTTCGCTCCGATCCGATAAGCATTTACAGGAGCATTCTCCACTCCACCCGATATACTGACATGTGCTCCGACATATTTCATATTCCGATGTCTTTTAATAATAATCTTCTGTTTAACTTCAGTCTCAAGAGGTATAACGCCCGATCAACACAAAAGTTCAATAATTTGCAAAGTTAATTTTTTATACTAAATATCTCATATCCCTCTCCCACAAGATCGTAATCTATCCTTAAAATCTATCCTCCGGGATTTACAAACCTACAAAAAGTTAGCCGAAATCTTACTTAACGTCTACAAAATTGGAAATAGTTTTATTAAAATAAAAGCGGGCATCTTCAACAATGCCCGCTTTCACATCTTCCGTCTTTCGGTTATTTAATCAACTCTACGCTTCTCTTCACAAATTTATTCAGTGCTTCTCCTTTCAACAGACCGTTAGCGAGTAAGGCAAGGTCGATCAACTGGCCGACCACCTGATTACCTTTACCATATTCCTGCAACAGCTCTTGTTTTTGTTTTCTCAAGCCATTGATCTTATCGTCATATTCTTTCTTCCGGTCTTTGTCGACTTGTGGAATTTCATCTTCTTTCTTCCCTTTGTTCAGTTCGTCGATCTCTGTTTTCTTCCCTTCATTTTCTTTAATTTCGAAATCGATCGGTTCGAGTTTAGCCGCCATTTCTTTCTGTTCATCAGCCAGGATATTCTTTACCAGCTTATGATCGGTATTCACCACCAACGTAAACTGGTCGTCCATAGCTCCATAGAATCCCATCCCCGGATTCATGGCAGCCATCTCTTTCATCCGCCGCATAAACTCAGAACGGGTGATTAAAACAGGATCGGCCGTTTCGCCCAACGCTTCGAAATTGACCACATACATGCCTCCTTCTTTGGGGAGTTGTGCATTGAAAACATCCTTCATCTCCTCCTGTTCAGCTTCGCTCCAATCGGTTTCCTTCGTTTCATTTTTAGGAATCAGTTTATCGATCACATCCGAGTCGACACGTAAAAATTTATGATCGGCATTTTTCTGCTCGATATGATTGATAAAATGCGTGTCCAACTGCCCATCCATCACCAAAACGTCATAGCCTTTATCCTTCGCAGCCTGGATGTAAGTATATTGTTCCTGTACGTCGGTAGCGTACAGATAAACGATATGATTGTCCTTATCCGTTTGGTTAACTTTCACCAGATTTTCATACTCTTCCAGGGTAAAATATTTCCCATCGGTATCTTTGAGCAGCACGATAGGATTGGCCCGTTCGGCAAATTTCTCGTCTGTCAGCATGCCGTATTGAATAAATACCTTCAGGTCATCCCATTTTTTCTCGTACTCTTCCCGGTTGTTTTTGAAGATATCGGTCAGACTGTCGGCCACTTTCTTCGTAATGTGGTTGGAAATCTTCTTCACATTCCGGTCACTTTGCAAATAGGAACGGGATACATTCAACGGAATATCCGGCGAATCAATCACCCCATGCAGTAAAGTCAGGTATTCGGGTACGATCCCTTCGACAGAATCAGAAACATACACCTGATTGCTGTATAATTGAATTTTATTTTTTTGTATTTCAAACTTATTATCGATTTTCGGGAAATAAAGAATACCGGTCAGATTAAACGGATAATCTACATTCAAATGGATATGGAACAAAGGATCTTGTGCCATGGGATACAATTCCCGGTAGAATTTCTGATAATCTTCTTCCTTCAGTTCGGATGGTTTACGTGTCCACAGCGGATTGGTGTCATTGATGATATTATCTTCTTCGGTATCGACATATTTTCCATCTTTCCATTCTTTCTTCTTTCCGAAAACAATCTCTATCGGGAGGAATTTACAATACTTCGTTAATAAATCCTGTAGCTTATTCTCTTCCAGGAAATCCTTTTCCTCGGCATTGATATACATAATGATATCCGTTCCCCGTTCGGCTTTTTCGGTATTTTCCAGGGTGTATTCGGTATCTCCTTCACCGGTCCATTTTACAGCCTGCGCTCCTTCTTTGTACGATTTGGTCACGATTTCCACCTTATCGCTCACCATAAAGGCAGAGTAAAATCCTAATCCGAAATGACCGATGATCGTAGCGGCATCATCTTTATGTTTTTCCAAAAATTCTTCTGCTCCCGAAAAAGCAATCTGGTTGATGTATTTTTCCACCTCTTCCCGGGTCATTCCGATACCGCTGTCGGATACCGTCAAAGTACCTGCCTCTTTGTCAGCTTTCACCCGTACCCTTAAATTAGAAGCCTCCCCTTTAAATTCTCCCGAAGATGCCAATACTTTCAATTTTTGTGTAGCATCTACTGCATTCGACACTATTTCACGAAGAAAAATTTCATGATCCGAATAGAGAAACTTCTTAATAATCGGAAATAAATTCTGCGTTGATACTCCTATTTTTCCAGTTGCCATAGTATATCTGTTTTTTAGTTTTAAATTCAAGTTTACGCAGGTAAATACACAATTGTTATGCCAAAAAAATGAAAGTGACAAAAAGACAGCCAAAGCTTCAAATCCATAGCAATCCCAATAAGAATAAAATAAAGCAGTTATATACATATTTACACTTATAAATGTAGGTTTATTTCGTTAGTAATTCGTCTTCGGTGATCGGAATTGTCGACCCGGTCGCTTCTGTCGGTCGTCTAACTTTTTCTATCACTGACCGGCGGAACTCCTCGCAAGCTCGTCAGACACCACCGGTCGGGCGTTCAGAAAAAGCAAGACGACACTCGACAGAGCTCCAATGGTCGCCAATCCCGATCACCTCCGACTTACGTTATCACTGAATTGCAAACCAGTCTTGATTTAAGAAAGATTATTCTCACTGGAAATAATCCGGACAGTCCGGCTTCCTGCTGTTGCAAATTTTTGGTTGTATTTTCTTTGGCGGTTAGCTCTGCCGTGAGATGCAGGGTTTTATGCCGGAAGACCATTGGAGCAGGAACGAGGGTCCGGTTAGGTTTTCCGAATGCCCGACCGGTGGTGTCTGACGAACGCAGTGAGGAGTTCCGCCGGTCAGTGAAGGAAAGCCTTAACGGACCGGTCCAGGCGAACCGGTCTGACGGGATAAAACCCGGAATCGGAATAGAAAGAAAAAAATTAAACCTACGTTTATTGGTGTAAATATGTATATAACTGCCATAAATTATTACGTGAATGGTCGTTTACTCAGAAAAATGACAAAACAGGTCATCTGGGAATACCGGTCTATTTATGGAACGATACGACAATATTATTTTTAAAAAATACACAAGGTTGGGGAGCCACCAATAGCCTGAACAAGGGAATAAAGAAATCACTGGAAGGGGCCGATACACTCAATGTTTACTCGATTCATGACAACCAAAAAATACATTCTTTCTTCTCTTGCGAAGATATTTTCGGATATTGGCTTCATAATCAATTGTATGTTTTTCAGGATTCCCTGTGTTTTTATCACGAGAAGAACGGGTATGTCTATGATGTTTTCCAGGATCGGGTTACCCCCCGGTATAAAATCGATAAAGGAAATTACAGCGCCGACCCCCCAAAGGAAGAATTTATGCATCTCAAAAAATATCGTGGAATAGCTATGCATTTTCTGAATGAAACCGATAAATATGTAATCGGAGTTTACAATTTTGGCAATCGGTATTATTATTTTGGATACGATAAAAAAAGCCATGTGACCAAAAACTTCAAATTAGTAGATGATGACCTGTTGAAAACAGGAATAACAAAATCTACCTCTTTCCCCTCCAAGTATTTTAGTCCATGGCACAATAAAATGCAATTTCCTACTGATTATCTATACTTTTTTTTCACCCCGGCAAGATATGCAAAATTAATCGAACACATCCGATCCCGGTTATCGGAAAAAGAATGGGAAGCATATAAAGAAGAACATGTCGATCTGATGAAAATATACGACGGACTGGATGAGAATAGCAATACAATTATTTTGGGACTAAAATTCAAATGATCCAGGAACCGAAGCATTTCTCTCTGACATGACGAAGGAATTCTCTTCATAAACCGGAAATGATTTTCAATCCAGCAGGCGCTTTCGGATCAATAGCTAAGAGATGAGAAATTTCCAGTGAATTATCTCATCTCTCAGCTTTATTTATCCCAGCATCGGTTTAACGATGCCGAACAACAGGCAGGCAATAATAAAAGTAACCAGAATATTAAAAGTCTGTGCAGTAAGAAAAGACCACATGACATTGCGGTTTTCACGGGAGACAATATCTTTTATCTGGGTTTCCAGTCCTACACAGACAAATGCCAAACTGAAAAAAACAGTACTGAACATTTTAGCGATTCCCGGTTCGATGAGTTTCCCTTTTTCATTTACCAGGAAAAGGTCATTTGCCTGAAAGATACTGAATACGAGTGAAGCTGCAACAAAACCGATAATAAACTTCGGGAATTTTTCCCAGACAATCCCCAGAGAAGGAGAATTACTACCTTTCTCTCCCCGGGTAGAAAGGTATAAGGCTATAAAAAAAGCTACAAAACCGATTAAAACATTTTGGGCCCCTTTGATAATAACAGCATGCTGGTTCGATAATTCGCTGACGATAGCACTGGAAGCGGCAACACCACTTGTCGTATCGATGGTTCCGCCAATCCAGGCTCCGGCCACTTCCTGTATTACCTGAGGGTCGTCGAATAGGACAGGAAGAAGCAGATGGGCCAGCCAGGGCATCATATAGATCATAGGAACGACAATGATTAACACCAAAGAAACAATATAAGATAATTTTTTGTCATCGCCTCCTGCAACACGTGCAGCTGTAATACAAGCAGAAACTCCGCAAATAGAGACCCCGCTGGACAGGATCATGGCAGAACGCTGGTCAACTCCCAACCGCCGGGAGATAAAATAGGCGAAAAACCATACGATACTCACAACCAGGACAGCCTGTACAAGACCAACTGCACCGGATTTCATGACATCACTGAAAAGAATAGTCGCTCCTAAACAAACCACCCCGATTTTAATGAAAAACTCACTTTGAATAGCAGGTTTCATCCAGGCAGGTACGCGAAAAACATTGCGAATAATCAAACCGAAGATAACAGAGAAAAAGACAGATTCGAATCCATAATAGCTTACTTGAGGCAGAGCTGCCGTAATCTGTGCCAATAAAGAGACAGAAAATACAGCGATCAGGGAAAGGAATAAACCTTTTAAGGGTCTGCCGAGTAAAAGCCAGCCGATATAAAGTATGACTAATACAATGACGAAAAGAAATATTGCATTTCCCCAGGATTCCGTATCGGCCAGATGTTTGGGTATACGGGGAAGATAATTGGGAGTAATGATGGCAAAAGCCAGTAAAAGAATACTGACAGCCACAACCACCCAATCTTCTGTCTTAAATTGTTCAAACCATTTTTTCATATATATTTTAATTAAATTTTAAAATTTTGAGATGCGAAGAAAGCTATTTTTTACGATAATACTTTAAGTCTAAATGCTTAATTTTAAGAAAAGTCTTATAGAAGGAATAAGGTCAGACAAAGATGTCCATCTTTGGGGACGAACGAGTAGCTAAATAGTTCTATCATAAATTTGGGGAACGGAGGTACCTTAATAGATACCTCCGTTCCGGATCATTTCGGTAAAAGCGGCATCGATAAAAGGTAATTTAAATTCTTCCCGATTCAGAAAAATCCGTTCATCTTCGACATCTATTTCTATCTGGTCACCGCTCCGGTATTTCTCCACTAAGGCAGGTGCAACAATAATCCATAATCCATTATTGGCAGCCATTCTAAAAAAACGGCGATCCACCGATTTCACGATAATCGCTTTGATACCGGCCTCCCTTAAACCGACAACCGCATGTTGTAATAGCTTCCCACAGCCGAAATTTTCTCCTCCGAGCATCAAGTCACCCACCTGGACGTTTTTTGCAAAAGAGGCATCCAAACCTGCCAACAAATAAGGTTGTATCGCTTTAAAATTATCCGGTGCAATCCGGTAAGTACATGCCTCATCGAACAACTGTTCACAGGCAATGCTGTTCAAATCCCCATAATTCCAAACCCGGTTATGATAACGACGCTCGAACTCATTCACAGTTACCCACACTTTAGGCATTTCCCAATAAGGATATTTTGCATCGGTCCGTTCAACTTCTACTGTCAAAACTCCGGTCAAAGCAGTCATCGCCACAGTCGCCGGGGACGCTACGTATTTCTCTACACCGATAGCCGACAGCCTTCGCATCGAATTGCTGTTTACTGTAGTAATAAAACGACGGGTATCCGCCATTATCATATGGCTGCTGCCCAAGCAAGGACCACAACTGGACCCTAATATAGAGGCTCCTGACTTCACTAACCGATCGATAATCCCCTCCTGAATGGCCTGCAAATAAATCTCCCGGGAAGCCGGGACGATAGAAAGCTGGAACCCCGAAGCAATCTTTTTTCCATCCAAAATCCGGGCAACCACTCTTAAATCTTCCAACCGCCCACTGGCACAAGCACCGATCAATCCCTGCTGAATTTCCAGCCTACCCCATTCTCCAGGTGCTTTTATCTCGTTTATTTCTCCGACTTCCATCACCAACGGAATCACCTGCGCCAAATCGACTTCGAATTCCTTGTAATACATAGCATCCCGATCCGCCCAAACACCCTGTACGGCATAATCACCGAAATAATCCGCCAACTTATCGTCAGGCGGGAAAGCTGCGCTCTTCAACCCCATCTCAGCAGTAACATTAGCCAGGGTCATCCGGTCGGCGATAGACAAGGCAGGCACCCCCTCTCCATGAAACTCCAACGATTTATAGGCGACATTTTCTTCCCGGAGCATCCCCATTATCCACAAAGCCAAATCCTTGGCATATACTCCCTCCGGCAAACGATTTTTCAAACTAATCTTAATCGTTTCAGGTACCCTGAACCACATTTCGCCTTCTTTCCAAAGTACCGCCGTTTCCGTCTTATTCAACCCCACAGCCATACAATTGAAAGCGCCTGCCGTACAGGTATGGCTGTCGTTTCCTACAATCAATCCTCCCGGTTTCAGCTGCCCGGCCAATATTTCATGACAGATCCCTTTGTCACAATCGAAGAAATGCTCTACTTTCTGTTCGTCCATAAAACGATGGATCGAATTATAATCCCGGATCAACTCATCGGTTGTCCCGGTCATTTTACGATCCAGTACAACCAGCAACTTTCCGGCATCTTTCAGCTTTTCCCCACCCATTTCTTCAAAAATTTTCCGGATACGGGCGGAATTATCATGACTCATCACGATATCCGGCCGCCGTATAACTATACTTCCGGCAGGCGCATTAAGTATTTTTTCGACAAAGGTTCTCATAGCTTATTCAATTCAGTTTATAAAACTAGCCATTAAACTTTATAAACTAAAATTCATCGTCCTGATAAATTTATTCTTTTATCATTTTATCTGTGAAAAGGATGCCGTTCAAATGATCGATTTCATGCTGAAAAATCACAGCCGTAAATCCCCGGATAGTATCGCAGACCGGTTCCCACGTATTCCGATACTCCACCTTCACCTCGAATTTAAAGGTTGAATCCGTTTTTTCACGACTCAACATCCGTTTAACCGAGGTCAGTTCAGGGATATAACGAACCACGATTTCATTCGAACGCCATACCTCGCCAACGACATCCGGAACAGACAGACACCCCTCTTTTCCCAAAGACTGCTCTTCAGAAGCCGACACAATACCCGGGTTGATATAAAACTCAAAAGGAGCTCCCGGTTTATCATACCGCTGTACAGCGATCAATTGCCGGCTTATTCCCACCTGGGGAGCAGCAATACCGACACCCGGGTCCGCCGAATCGTTTACTGTCGCCAGCATCCGTTGCTTCAATACCTGAAAAAGCTCCGTCCGGATCTCCCCGGGAGTCAATTCTATGGCCTGCTGACGTAAAAATAAAGAATCTTCCCGGTTATCGGTCTTCCATACCCGCATTATCCCCCCGCCTTCCTTTATCACCTTCACCTCCTGAGGGGTAAAGCTCGTACTGCACCCCACCCAAACAAACAACCCGACGATTCCTAACCAATATTTCAGCATCTTAGCGATTATTTCAGTCTATATCCAATTCTACCGTATAAGTTTGGCCCGGTTTGAAATCTGCATTGTAAATCAACAGAAAATTCTCATCTACAGCAGCTTTCCAATCCTGACCGGCAGACAGACGCGGATTATTCAGACGCTGAGGAAAGAAATAACTGAATGGCAGATCGAGTACATGTTCTTGTTTGAACCGGTCTCCTTTCATTCTCTCCAAACTGAAATTTTCCTTGGTTTGTATCGTCACAGTACACTTGTTCCCCTGTACAGAAGTATTCACTGTATAATCGTTCTCTTCGGCTATTTCCTGTAACCGCACATTCCATTTAGGATCTCCGTAATAAGCCAAAACATCCCGGTCATGCACAAAACCGATCTGATCATGTGTAGGTTCTACTCCGATCGTCTCCTGAATTAAACGGGGAGCTTCCTGGAATTCCTCTTCCGTATAAGGATAGGCCAAAGTAACTAATTTAGGATCCCATTCATTCAGTTGATACATTAAATCCTGCTGATTCATATATATAGCCTCTGCCAGGGAATAACGTCCCGGATTGGTCAGCCAATACTTCAATCCTCCCCAACCGTTACGACCATGCCAGGTAGTCACGACATATCCGATCATCGTCGCCGCATTACCACTGTTCATCCAGGCGATCGCCATACTCTCTTTGGTATTATTGACATTACCGATCAGGCAATTCCCAACGGCAAAATATACTTTTCTTTTTCCGCTTTCCTTCATATTTTGCGGATCATTCGGAAAATCCATATACAACTGTCCGTCTTTCGCTTTGATATTTCCCAAAGAAAAAGGCATCTCCAGATTTCGCTCGGTAGCATGTGCAGCTGTCACGACCAAATCAGGATTATAAGTAGCATATAAATTATAGAAAGTCTGCATTTCATCCACCGGATTTACCCTCGGCATCATTACCGTATCGAACCCGCCTTTCCGGTTACGACTTAACATCTTCGTCGGTACCTGAGGTAACTGATAGGTCACTACCGTATCCTGTGCAGATTTTTTTTCTCCCCACATTCCCTGCGTATGATCGTCCACCCAACCATACCGATCGAACCATTTGGCCGAATGTAACTCCCAAATCGAAGCGACAGCATCCTTGATAATCAAAGGTTCCGTTGAATTATTTACCATTTTCATCGCCCCGGCAGCATCATATCCGGTGATAATTCCCCATAAAAAATCAGCGTAGATATCGTTATCTACTTTCCGGCTCAACCGATGCATTTCCATTACATAATCCCTCCCCAGAGTCTCCGGTTTTTCTACAATAGCCACATATCTGGGATGTATCTGTTGTAATTGGGGCAATAATTCCGCCGGATCTTCCCGATAGGACAACAAAGCCGCCCGATGCTTATTCTGTAAGGCCTCCGCCACTTTCATCCAAGCCGTATCCTCAGCAACACCCTTACCGGCAATAACTACATATTCATTCTCTTTCGGAGCACACTGCCACATCAGCACACTCAACAAACACCCAAAAAAATAAGTTCTCACTTTCATATTAATACTTTATTTGCACGAATAGTTTTATTTTTCAAATATACAACATTATTAGAATATCCACGAAAAAATAAACCAATTTCCTACTTCCCCCTTTTTAACTATACTCCTCCCCATAACCTCTGCCCCCCCTTATAACTCTTACAACTCTTATAACTCTTTTAACTCTTCCAACTCTTTTAACTCTTCCAACTCTTATAAAAAAGGGCTACAGGAGATCTCCCATAACCCTTTTATTTTATAAGATTACCTAAAAACGTTACTCCCGATACATCTTATCCAATTGTTCTTTGATATTTTCGTTGACGATATAATCGTCAAAATCCATTCGTTTGTCGATAATCCCATTCGGAGTCAGTTCGATCACCCGATTACAAACCGTTTGGATAAACTCATGGTCATGCGAATTCATCAAAACCACTCCCTTGAAGGATACCAAAGTATTGTTAAAAGCCTGTATCGATTCCAAATCGAGATGATTAGCCGGAGAATCGAGCAGCAGTACATTCGCATTGTTCAACATCATCCGGGCGATCATACAACGCATTTTCTCTCCTCCCGACAACACTTTCACATTCTTGTATATGTCTTCCCCGGAAAACAGCATCTTCCCCAGGAAACCACGCAGGAAAGTCTCGCTCGTATCGGCAGAATATTGCCCTAACCAATCGATCAGACGCATTTCGGTATCGAAAAATGCCGAATTATCCAAAGGCAGATAAGCGGTCGTTATAGTCACACCCCACGTATAGTCACCGCTATCCGGTTTTTCATTACCGGCAATAATTTCCAACAAAGCGGTCATGGCACGCGGATCCCGGGACAGGAAAACGATCTTATCGTCTTTCTCTACCGCAAACTCAACCTCTTTGAACAGGCATTTTCCATCTATACTCTTGCTCAGATTCCGGACTTCCAGAATCTTGTTGCCCACTTCCCGTTCCGGAGTAAAAATAATACCGGGATATTTCCGTGTAGAAGGCATAATCTCTTCGATATTGAGCTTTTCCAGCATCTTTTTACGACTCGTAGTTTGTTTGGACTTGGCCACGTTCGCACTAAACCGGGAAATAAATTCCTGCAATTCTTTCCGCTTTTCTTCAGCCTTTTTATTCTTAGCCTGAGCCTGACGTAAAGCCAACTGACTGGACTCATACCAGAAACTATAGTTCCCGGCAAAAAGAGTAATCTTACCGTAATCGATATCTACCGAATGGGTACATACAGAATCCAAAAAGTGACGGTCATGTGAAACCACCAACACCGTATTTTCATAATTCGCCAGATAATTTTCCAGCCACATGACAGTCTCGAGGTCCAGATCATTGGTCGGTTCGTCCAAAAGCAGGTTATCCGGTTTTCCGAACAAGGCTTGTGCCAGCAATACCCTCACTTTTTGCTTACCACTTAAATCCTTCATTAAAGAATAATGCAAATCTTCGGATATTCCCAATCCACTTAACAGATTGGCTGCATCGCTCTCGGCATTCCAACCGTCCATTCCTGCAAATTGTTCTTCCAACTCAGCAGCCCGGATACCGTCTTCATCCGAAAAATCTTCCTTCAGATAGATCGCATTTTTTTCCTGCATCACCTCCCACAGCTTCATATGTCCCTGTAACACGGTGTCCAATACCGTACACTCATCGTAAGCAAAGTGATCCTGTTTCAAGACAGACAAACGCTCTCCCGGTCCGAACATCACAGTCCCCCGGGTCGGCTCTAAATCTCCGCTCAAAATTCTCAAAAAAGTCGATTTCCCGGCTCCGTTCGCCCCGATCACACCGTAACAATTCCCCGGCGTAAACTTCAAATTAACGTCCTGAAACAACGTCCGCTTTCCAAACTGAATCTCTAAATCTGAAACTGTAATCATGTTTATATCTTATTTTTACTGATAATCAATGTTTTCCCCATCCCCACAAAACGTCCGCAAAGATAGATTTTTATTTCTTTGTTTACAAACGGAACCAGAGTTTAATCAGACCTCCCCGATTAAATTCAAACGCTCCAACACTTCATTTTTATGGGATTTACTGATCGGTATCCGGCAATTGCCGATAAACAACATATTACCGATAAACGAATCCACGCTATTTATATTAACGATATAAGAACGATGTACCCGAACAAAATCCTGAACCGGTAAATAGGAAGTAATCTCCGTGAGATTGAACGACAACAACAATTCCCGGGCATTATCCATAAACAGCTTGCAATAGCTTCCCTCCGCCTTGATCCAACGGATGAATTTAAAATCGATACGCCGGAAATAAGCCCCTTCTTTTACAAAAAAAAAATCAGCTTTTCTCCCTCTCCAAACAGACTGTCCGGAATGTCTCCAATGAAAAGGTTGTGCAAAAGTAATCTCACAATCCATTTTCCGTATCAACCGATACACTTCCTCTTCCGTATCACATTCCAGACAGACTACATTACTCTCCGGACATTGCATGATTGTGATCACCAATACATGCCCTTCTGTTTTAATCATAAAATATTTTTCCATCCACATATAATATTAATAACATACAGAAGGAAAAATAAATTCAAACCATAAGATACAAAAATAAATTTCACAAACACAAAACATATGTTTGCCAATGCGATAAAATAGTTTATCATTCCGAACGGTAAAAATCACATTCTGCCGTAGCATCTCCAACCAACAAATAAGCATAAATCGTATGTTTTACCAAATCGTTTTCGGGATTATTCATATACAATTTTTGAATACCGTAATTGAATATTTCGCCGGCACGTTTCAGTTTTTTCAGAGCGATTCCTTCCCAAAGCCATTTATCGAATTCATGATTGACAACGGTATAAGAAGGTACGGCAGCTCCCAGGAAAGAGACAGCTTTGCCTTGCCGGATCCATTCACAACCAAAACAATGCTCTTTTTCCAGGGCATTATTCGAACATGCGATACTTAATACCTGAGGTATTTTATCTACATTCTTCAATTGCACCAGATCGTCAGAAGTCAGCCCATTCCCTGCCTGCCAGCCCGTCGGAAGTCCGTGTCCCCGATAATTGATAAATCCGACTCCCTGATTGATCGTTTCGATAATTTCTTCTTTTGTCGCCTGACCGTCATAACACTTATAAATTTGGAAATCGGAAGCGATAATACCGGCTACTTCTTCTGTACATTCGTTATAATCTTCCCGGTTATAGGAAGACAGCAGTACAGATTTTCCCCACTCCTTACGCGTTTGAGCATAACGAATAAAATAATCACACATGTTCTTCATTTCTTCCGGCTCCGATGCAGGAAAACGGGATACGACGACATCGGGCGACAAATCGCCCTTTAAGTCGGCATAGAAATGATCGGACGAAATTCTGGCCCCCAAAAAGTATTCCCAATGTGTCGGTATATCCGTAATATTTCCACCTAACAGAATATAGCGGGGAGAAATACGCCAATTTTCAGCAGCATAACACAAAAACTCCCGGATCTGCTCATCCATCCCCGATTGTCCGCCGAATTCCGATATGATCTGCCCGGTATCGGCCAAAGCTACTTTGAAATCCCGGCTTTTAAATTCGAGGAAATCATCGAACGCCGGTCTCAAGTCCGGTTTAGTCACGATCAGCAATTCGGCACAATTAGCGGGATTCTTTAACGTTCGTATATCTTCCCTACCTCCTCTGCCCCCTCCCTTGGTAGTCACCCCATCCATCTCCGGCATCCCCAAAATATCCACCGCAGGGCCTCCGAACCGATGATGCCGCGGCTCCCCGATAGTGTCCGTCTCTTCCGATAGTTCATACGTTATTTTCAAAATCATCGTTTCCACCACCTGAAGTTGCCGTTGTACCGGATAATAACGAACAGGATTCACTAATATATGTACAACCTTTACTCCCCCGATACGACGAACGGCTGAGAATACAGCCACTTCTGCCGGAAACAAAGACCCGGAATCATAAATTGTACTGTCTTTGCGGTATAGTAATTCTTCCCCTTCTAAAGCAGGCAATGGATTCGGAGCTATCGGATATTCCACTTCTATTGTTTTTTCGTGACATTCCCCGACTTGCAAATTCAGAAACTTTGCATTCTCAGGTATGTTCACATAAATACCTTCCTGAGGCAGGTTAGGAGCCCCCACAGTTTGTAAATGCCCTCCTCCTTCTATCTCTATTTTACAATATTTTTCTCCCTGACAAACCAGGGTTTCTTCCCAATAGCCATGAAATTCATAAGCAATTTGAAGGGTTTTTATAGCTTCGGAATCCAAACAACTACGGGTACGAACAGATCGATTCTCTACCAATATCTTACCTGAACGGGTCGATTGGCCCTTCTTCCCCATCCGGAGACGGCGTTTTCCTGATGTTTCCATATGATTGTATTTAATTTTCAATTGAATAAGGAAGTATCCGACAAGTCCTTATCAAGATACCTCCCCCAGGTAATCGGTCTTAAATTACCTGACGCAAGTCATCACGCGTATGCCCCAGGTCAGCCGATCCCGGAATTGTCGTCACCGTTCCGACCAATCCTCCCAGTTTAGAAACAGGATCGGCTCCGGTAACATAATGATGAAGAACGACATTTTCCATGCCACCTGCTACATCAGCAGCAGTAAGCAAAGCTCTGACAGAAGTTTCCGATAAACCGGCGGAATTGAATCCCCACCCTTCAATATGATTCGAACGATTGGCTGCAACAGCGAATTGAGTCAACCCTCCTCCTAAAGAATGTCCCAGCACGAACAAATTCCCTTGCCCCATATGCTGAGCCACAAGAGCGACCATCCCCACAGCACAGGCATAGATCAGACTCGGACCGAAAATTTGCTCTGCATCGGTAAATACCGTCCCCAGCTGCAAAAGACGTGTTCCAGCAAAGGCAACGATAGTTCTCTCACCACACAGCCCGAACCAGCCCTGAAACCCGAAAGGCAACTTAAAAAGTCCGGTGCTCCCGTCATAAAAAAGGTCGAACTTTACAGCGGGGAATCCCAGCCTGGCAGGCGTAGCCAAGGCTTCTCCCCGCAGATGTACATCCAACCGGTCTCCATAAGCTTTATCGACATAAAGAAAATAATCGGACACCAGCTGTGGGACCGCCATGGTATTGTCCGTCCGCCAACCGGCTGTCTGAACAGCCACTTTCCCCAGACGTAAAGAATCGAAAGCCTCTACCAGCATAGAAGGGGTGATCAGATTCATAAAATACGATCTAAGCCGGGTCTTCCAATCATAATACCCACCCAACACTTGATTTCCTGCCGTCATAAAATCGTATAAAACCCCGAATTTTCCTTCTCTGCAACATAAAAAGCCCAACGTACAAACGGCATTCCTTCCCAACTTTATTAAAAGACACAATTCAGAGAAAAGGTAATCTTGTCCATTTTCCTCTTTTGATGCAGAGGCCCACCTATCAGCAGCCTGTTGTACATGCAGAACCAACTGTTTCAAAAAGTCCGGTTTCCCGATTTCATCCCGGACAAACCGAATATCCTCTTCTATATCCCGATCCGATACATTCCCTTTACTGAGCTGGAGTAAAGTGATATCCAGTACTTTTTTCACAAATTCGAGTACTTCTTCGCTTCGCACATTCGAATCAGCCTGCTCATATTCTTCCAACTTTTTTTCCAAAAGTTCTATATCAAATTCTTGATTTTCCATGATTTAAAATTTTTAATGAATAACACTGCTGTAAGCTTACGGTACCAAAAATAACAGCTCCTGTTTTTAAATCCTCTTTCCTTTCTTAAACTGTCAATTGGAGTTTATCAACCGTCCGCTTTTCTTTTTAAATAACCTAACCAACGATCTACAAACAATGACCTACCTCTTAAAAAATTATTTACTCCTCCGTTTTAATCCCGACTACTTTTGCCGGGTAAGCTTACAAAACAACAGTTTATTTTTAAATTTAAAAGCCATGTCTAGTTTAAGAAATTCCATTAAAAAAGCCGATCCGGCACCTGAAAAGAAAGAAGAAATCATGCTGAACCTGAACCTGCTTTTCGAACTGGCAACCAGCAAATGTGATCACTTCAAGACGCAGATTGCAGACAATATCCGCACAGCCGGGACTATCGAAAACCCTACCATTCCGATTACCCATATCATTGCCGACACCTCGGAAATGAGGGCCTATTGTAAAGACGATTCCACCAAAATCGTCGGAGAAGCGACTAATGCAATAAAAAGCTTCGTCACCGGAGGTAGTGAAAACGTAATCTCCGGAGTCGGAGCACTGATCGGAGCCGGTATCAATATGCTGATGGGATCGGGTGAAGGAGTACAAGCCGAACATTCGGACTACTTCATCATGGTCGATGGTCTGGCACTGGTACGTATAGATGTCAAATCCTGGATCCGCAAGGTTACTGTAGTAGGTATCACTCAAAAAATAGAATCCGTATTGGCATTTACCGCCGTTAAATCCAGTGTCGATGTAGACAAAATTTCCTTCAACACATTCATGGAAGCCTATAAATACCAACTGCAACGCGACGCAGCACACGCACTGAACGAAAACGACCTGATGAAAGAAATCAAACGCGCCAAAGAAGTATACAACCTGCTAAAAACCGATTCTGCCGAATCTACGCTGGTCTTTGACACCTTGAAATTACCGGGTCAAAATATTCACCCGGCTTTTATTCACTAAAAAAATTCCCGGTCGTTCGGGCCGGGAAATCGCTTTTTATTTCATCTTCGACTTATTTGTACATCATCTCGTAGTATTTCTGATAATCTCCACTCGTCACATTATCCAACCACTCCTGATTTTCCAAATACCATTTCACAGTCTTTTCAATACCTTCTTCAAATTGTAGCGAAGGTTCCCAGCCCAATTCATTTTTCAATTTTGTTGAATCGATAGCATAGCGCAGATCGTGCCCGGCCCGGTCTGTCACATAAGTGATCAAATGATCGGAAGCCCCTTCGGGACGCCCCAGCAAACGGTCCGTCACCTTGATCAGTACTTTGATCAGATCGATATTCTTCCATTCGTTAAAACCGCCGATATTATAGGTATCCCCGACTTTCCCTTTATGAAAAATCAAATCGATAGCCCGTGCATGATCTTCGACAAACAACCAATCCCGGACATTTTCTCCTTTTCCATACACCGGGAGCGGCTTATTATGACGAATATTATTAATAAACAAAGGAATCAATTTTTCGGGAAACTGATAAGAACCGTAGTTATTCGAACAATTCGAGATCTTTACCGGCAAACCGTAAGTATCGTGATAAGCCCGGACAAAATGATCCGACGAAGCTTTAGAAGCCGAATAAGGAGAATGCGGATCGTACTTGGTCTTTTCGGTAAACAGTTCCTTACCGGGTTGCAAAGCACCGTACACCTCGTCGGTCGAAACATGGTAAAACAACTTATCGTCAAAATGGCCCTCCCAGGCTAATTTAGCAGCCTGCAACATACTCAACGTTCCCATCACATTGGTCTGAGCGAAAGAAAACGGATCTTTGATCGAACGATCTACATGACTTTCGGCAGCCAAATGAATAACGCCATCGACCTGATACTTTTCAAAAATAGCCTGTATGGCCGGAAAATCACAAATATCGGCTTTCTCGAACACATAATTCGGTTTCTTTTCAATATCTTTCAGATTAGCCAGATTCCCGGCATAAGTCAACTTATCCAGATTTATAATCCGATACTCCGGATATTTATTTACCATCAACCGTACTAAATGTGAACCGATAAAACCGGCACCTCCGGTAATTAAAATATTTTTCATAACTTTATATTTTTTCCTTTCTCTGTTCCCCACTTATTTCCCCCATCATCCTCCTCAGCGCCTCTTGCCACTCCGGCACTTCGACTCCAAAGGTATGCTTTATTTTAGTTTTATCCAATACCGAATAAGCAGGCCGATGTGTTTTAGTCGGATATTCGGCTGTAGTCACCGGATTTACCCGGCAGTTCAAACCGCTCAACCGTACGATTTCAACTGCGAAATCATACCACGAACAGACTCCGGCATTACTGTAATGATAAATCCCTTCATGTTCTACCCGATCATCGTTAGCCATAATTTTGACAATCGCTTTGGCCAGATCTTCTGCATAAGTAGGAGTACCGATCTGATCGTTTACCACATTGATCTCCGGCCGCTCTTCTGCCAGGCGCAAAATGGTTTTCACAAAATTATGCCCGAAGGCGGAGTAAAGCCAGGCGGTACGAATAATAATATAAAAACAACCGGAACGGATGATCGCCTCTTCTCCGGCCAATTTGGTTTTACCGTATACACTAACCGGACAAGTCTTTATTTTCTCTGTATAAGGTGTCGTTGCTGTACCGTCGAATACATAATCCGTAGAGATATGAATCAGCAGACAATCTTCCTTTTGTGCCGCCTTCGCCAAATTTGCTACGGCTTGGGTATTAATTTCAGCAGCTGGCCCGGGTTCGTCTTCAGCCCGGTCTACAGCCGTATAAGCCGCACAGTTGATAATCGTATCCACTTCATGTACCTGGATAAACTTTTCGATCGCCGTATAATCGGTAATATCCAATTCGGCAACATCTGTAAAAAACACTTCATCCAAAGGGGAAAAACCGATCTTTCTCAACTCCGAACCCAATTGTCCGTTAGCCCCTGTAATCAATATATTCGCCATAAATTATAAATTAAATATACATTTCCCAGTACCAGCGGCTACAACAGAGACTCACACTCCCGCAACCACTGAAACCTTTACAACTATTAAAAGTCCCCCAATTTCTCCATTCTCCGTTCCCCTAACCTACCCCTCAAAAACAAACGCCTCCTCCAATCTCTTATGCATTCTGTCCTTTGCCGAGAGAATCATTTCTGCTTCAGGAATTTTCCAATCGATCCCCAGCGCCGGATCATCGAACTGAATCCCACTCTCATACTGCGGAGCATAATAATTGTCACATTTATATTGAAAAATCGCCTGTGGACTCAACACAGCGAACCCATGTGCAAATCCTTTAGGAATAAAAAACTGTCTTTTATTTTCACCAGACAAGACTACGGCCACATGTTTTCCAAAAGTAGCCGAATTTTTCCGTAGATCCACGACAACATCCAGTACTTCACCTTCCACCACACGGACTAATTTCGCCTGAGTGTAAGGAGGCAACTGGTAGTGTAAACCTCTTACCACCCCATACGACGATTTAGACTCATTATCCTGGACGAATGTAACCTCAGCCACTTGCTCATTAAATTCACGCTGGGAAAAACTCTCGAAAAAATAGCCACGCTCGTCACCGAAAACCCGGGGTTCCAGGATAACGACATCCGATATACTTGTTTTAATCACCTTCATAGCCACTATTTTAATTCTTGCTAACAGCATTTATCGAAGTAACTTCAATAAATATTGCCCATACTGATTTTTTGCCATCGGAACAGCCAAATCCCTCAATTTTCGGGCATCAATCCATCCTTTTTTATAGGCAATTTCTTCGGGACAAGCAATTTTCAAGCCCTGTCTTTTTTCGATCACTTCTACAAAGGTCGAAGCTTCGGCTAAAGAATCGTGGGTACCGGTATCCAGCCACGCAAAACCTCGTCCCAACAACTGTACTTTCAATTCCTCGTCTCGCAAAAAGGTCTGATTGACAGTCGTAATTTCCAGTTCTCCTCTGGCCGAAGGTTTTATTCCGGAAGCCACCCCGACTACTTTATTCGGATAAAAATACAATCCGACTACAGCATAATTCGATTTCGGCTGCACAGGCTTTTCCTCTATACTCAATACATTTCCCTTCTCATCGAATTCCGCTACCCCATATCGTTGCGGATCATTGACGTAATAACCGAAAACCGTGGCTTTCTTCTCCTCCTCGGCATTTCTCACCGCTTCCTGCAACATATGTGAAAAGCTCTGTCCATAAAAAATATTATCTCCCAAAACCAGACAAACCGAATCACTGCCGATAAATTCGCGGCCGATAATAAAAGCCTGAGCCAATCCATCCGGACTCGGTTGTTCCGCATAAGTAAACTTCACTCCATAATCCTCTCCTTCTCCCAAAAGACGACGAAAACCGGGCAAGTCCTGAGGAGTTGAAATCACCAATATCTCCCTTATCCCGGCCAGCATCAAAACAGACAACGGATAATAAATCATGGGCTTATCATAAATGGGCAACAACTGTTTAGAAACCCCCTTGGTAACAGGATACAAACGTGTTCCGGACCCTCCGGCTAATATTATACCTTTCATGATCTCATTTTTTATAAATAAAAACTAAAAAACCCGGAATCATCTCCGGGCGAATACCGATTCTCTGCAATCGTTTATTTCGCAGCTTTCTGAGCTAACTTTCTCTTTGCCAACCGGTCGACAATATAGAACATAACAGCGAACAGAACGATATCTCCGCCGACCAATATTTCATTTCTCCAGTCTCTTCCGATATATGCGAATGCCATAAACAACAGGTTCAAACCTAAAATAGTAAAGGTAGCTTTTTTATGCACACCGTTATATATGGTCAATAATTTATGATGCAAATGCCGTTTATCGGGCGCAAAAGGAGATTTTCCTCTCATCCAGCGGGAAGCGAACAACCGCAACGTATCTATCACCGGAATAGCCAATACGCTGAACACCACTCCGGGCGCTGCTTCTACCGCACAAATACCTTTCAGATTGATATCCGTTTCACAAAATCTAATCGCCATCACTCCAAGCAAAAATCCAACCATCAAAGCACCGGAATCCCCCATAAACATCTTGGAACGCTTTCCGAACAAATTAATCAAAAAGAAAGGGATAAGGGCAGCAGTCAACACCCCGCACATCAAAGCATACTCGATATGGCCACAATAATAAAACCAAATACCGAAAAAAATACAATCGATCATGGCCATTCCCGAACACAAACCATCGATTCCATCGATCAGATTGATCGCATTGATTAATCCGACCAAACCCACAAAAGTCAATGGAATACCCATCCACGGGCTGATCTCGTAGAAGCTGAGAAAACCATGCAGATTAGTCAGATAAAACCCTCCTCCCACAATCAATACCAAAACCCCCAACATCTCTCCTTTGACTTTTTTACGAGGAGATATCTCCAGCAAATCGTCATAAATACCCACCAGAAAGATTAAAATAGCCCCTAATAAAACATACTGGAATTCCGGCCGGCTATCGAATCTGACAAACAGTAAAAATGAACACAAAAAAGCTAAAAAAACAACAATTCCCCCAATATTCGGAACACACCCGGTATGTGAAGAACGTTTATTCGGTTTATCCACAAAATTCTTCAGTATGGCCATCTTGAACACCGGCACACGAATATTCCAGCCGATCAACAAAGCCAATATCATCGATAGCACCAATCTCCAATTATCTGACAATAAACTTAGCATCTCTCTATTTTACAACTAATATACAATATCCAATCAATCTTTGCAAAAATACATACTTTTATAAAACTACCGCGTTTTTATTCTAAAAAAAATTATAAATCTGCCACATCCCCAACAGCTCACTGAATAGCGATATAAAATACAAATATTAATTTTCATAAATTCTATATTTATGTATGATTTGATTTAAAAATCCAGCGAATAATCTATAAAAAAAGAGGGTGTCCAAAAAGGCAAAATACCCCCTTGTAGAATCGGATATTTGATTTCAGTCTCCAATAGGGATACGAATAAATCGAGGGTGCCAAATACTTTTTGGACACCCTCCTAAGGAACAAACTTATAGGCGATGTCATCAAATAAAACATAGCCGGCATTGTCCTTGGTGAATGTTATTACGTGAGGACGGGATCTTGGCATGGGAGGAGTTTCTTCCCACTCATCTTTCAGGTAATTGTACCGGCAGCAATACCAATAGGGCGGAGCAACACTTAGTCCTAATTCGCCTCCTGCAATGTAAGCGTACTCCTGTCCGTCGACAGTTAAAACGAACGAAGATGCATACGAACGTGTAATTCCCGGATACTTATCAGGTAAAAGAGAATTTAACGGTATAAAACGAAACTCTTCCGGATTGAATTTATAAACGTCCCGGCTATCTTCGTGGCTGTTGTGTCCGAAACAAAGATAAACGGTTCCGTCGAGTTGAAATGTAGTGGCTCCTGCTTTCGGCAATACCATATTGGCTTTCCCTCCCCAACCGTATTGAGGATCGAATTGATAAAATTCACCGGAATATAGTCCATTGGCTTTTAAACCGGTTCCGACATATCCCATGCCGTTTAAAGAGAAAGCCACAGCATCCACCACAGCATCTCCCGGAAATTCAAATGTCAGGGAATCCCAACTATTGCTTATGGCATCATACACCCAAAAATCTTTATAGTATGTCTTTTCATCAGTGATAGACTTGCCCAGACCGATATATGCCTTGTCTTTTATTGTAAATGCAACTGCCCCGGTCCGGGGAGTACCCGGAAAATCTTTCATTGCCTCCCAACCGACAAAATTTATTGTTTCCATATACCGCCATAACTTGGTGGGCGAACTATAGGAAGATGGAAAGGGAATTCCTAAGCCCATATACAAAGAATCTCCTATGGTAAAACTGATACCTTTGTCACTAGTGTAGCATGGGAAAAGATGAAAGTTTGTCAATTCCCATTCCCCGTCCAAAGAAGGAATTACCTTCTCTTCATCGTCGTCGCACGAGATCAAGAAAAGACAAAAAATCAAAATATAGAAAATTACTTTCATTTAGGTAGTATTTCGGTTAATCTAAGTGCTCCATCAAGGGGAGTATAGTAAAATGTACCTGAAAGGGGTTGTTGTCTTTTTCCTTTGAAATTAGTTTTATTTTTTGCAGAAAGTTTTATGTAATGAAAAAAATTGATTTCATTTTGCAAAAATGAATAATATATTACATATTTGTCAAATAATATTTAGTACATGTGATATGAGAATAAAAATCATTAAAAATGGTCAGACATTAACAACAGCTTTTAATAGCGGAATTCAAACCTAAATAATTAGAGTCCATATAATTTTACCATGAACCATTTTTACCGGACAACAATAAAAGACAGTATACTAATCAGATACAGCAAATGAATCAGCCATTCCTAGAATCAATATCTAACCCTGGGGACGGTTGATTCGTTTGCTTTAATCTTTAAAATAAACACCTAACGGAATAGCAAATTTGAGTAAAGCGTAGCGAACAGACTGAAAAAGCGTTCGTTACGCT
>ENA-UEPJ01000164-UEPJ01000164.1-human-gut-metagenome-genome-assembly--contig:-NODE-164-length-86378-cov-9.695774_pt1 | contig 86378 bp, 76 predicted proteins | sample MGYA00242890_ERZ507896 | MGnify/ENA primary metagenome ERZ507896 (study PRJEB26167, sample SAMN06115508) | human gut metagenome | host: Homo sapiens | place: China:Qinghai | collected 2015-08-20...
CCGAAGGAAATACCCTTGGGGTACCACACCAGCGTGCGCGCTGGTTCGCAATGACAGAGCGTTTTCTAACAGCCCCCAAGTTAAGCGGGAAACGCCGAAGAAAGCGCCTTTTGGGCCTTTTCTTCAGCGCTTCCGATTTCCAGTAAGGAGGTTATCTCTATGAGCCTGTTCAAGAAGAAAAAAGCAGAGGAGCCCATGGATCTGGACTCCGTTATGAAGAAGTATGACCGGGAATCCAATGTCCGCATCTGGGAGGGAAAGCCCCGGATTGCCGTGAATGTGATTCTTGCGATTTTTTCCCTCTTCTGCCTGTATGTGACCCTGTTCGCCAGCTGGTTGGAAGAGCTGCGGCTGACCACCTTCGTGGCCTGGATCGTCTTCCTGGGCTACCTGGTGTTCCCGGCGAGGAAGACCCACCAGCGGGTGAATCACATCCCCTGGTATGACATTCTGCTGATGGTTGTCGGCACCGGCGCATTCCTGTATTATGCCTTTAACGCCAAGGCCATTATCCAGCAGGGCAGCCATTTCGAGGATTACCAGATCGTCATCGGCATCATCGGCGTTCTGGCTCTGGCAGAGGTATGCCGCAGAAGCGTTGGCCTGCCCATCCTCATTGTGGCCGGGTGCTTCCTGGCGTATGCCCTGACCGCGGGCCTGTCCAACCCCTCTCTCTGGGGCAAGCTGAACTATACCATCCGGTATCTGTTCTATGGCAAGGAGGGTGTTCTCTCCACCCCCATCAACGTCTGCTCCAAGTTTATTGTGGTCTTCATCGTCTTCGGTGCTTTCCTGGAGCGGACCGGCATTGCCGACTACTTCATTCAGATGTCCAACGGACTGGTGGGCCGGTTCTCCGGCGGTCCCGCCAAGGTTGCCGTGGTGGCCAGCGCTCTGGAGGGCGTTGTCTCCGGATCTTCCGTGGCGAATACTGTGGGCTCTGGAGCCGTAACCATTCCGCTGATGAAAAAGGCGGGCTACAAGCCGGAGTTTGCTGGGGCTGCGGAAGCCGCCGCCTCTACCGGCGGACAGATCATGCCCCCCATCATGGGTGCTGCCGCCTTCCTGATGGCGGACTATGTCCAGCTCCCCTACGGTCAGATCGCACTGAAGGCGGTACTGCCCGCACTGCTGTACTTTACCGGTATTTTCATCTCCGTCCACCTGGAGGCCAAAAAGGTTGGGCTGAAGGGCTTGCCTAAGGAAGAATTGCCGAAGCTGAAGCCTCTGCTGAAAAAGAGCTATCTGCTGCTGCCTCTGGTTTTGCTGATCTACCTGGTCAGCACCAGCCAGAAGAGCATCCAGTATGCCGCCGCCCTCTCCATCGTGGCCTGCATCGTCGTCACTCTTTTCAGCCGGGAGACCCGGATCACCCCCATGCGCCTCCTGGAGGCTCTGGCCGCCGGAGGACAGGGCTCCATCACTGTGGCTGCCGCCTGTGGCATTGCCGGCATCATTGCCGGTACCATTACCATGACAGGCCTGGCCAATGTGATCATCAACGGTATTGTGGTCCTGGCGGGAGACAGCGTGCTGATCGCCCTGTTCCTGACCATGATTTGCTGCATCGTTCTGGGCATGGGTGTCCCCACCACCGCAACCTACTGCATTATGGCAGCCACCTGCGCCCCCATTCTGGTCCGCATGGGCGTTCCTCTGGTTGCGGCCCACTTCTTCGTATTCTATTTTGGCATCGTGGCAGATCTGACCCCGCCGGTGGCTCTGGCCGCCTATGCCGGTGCTGCCATTGCCCAGGCAAACCCCATGAAAACCGCTTTGGAATCCACAAAACTGGCTATTGGCGCGTTCATCGTGCCCTATGCCTTTGCCCTGAGCCCCTCCATGCTGCTCATCGACACCACGGCTCTGGACGTGGTCCTCATTGTGATCACTTCTCTGATCGGCATTGCCTCCGTCTCTGCTGCCATGGAAGGCTACCTGGTTGGAAACCTGACCTGGTTCCGCAGACTCCTGGCGCTGGTTGGCGGCCTGATGATGATCTACCCCGGCACGAGAACCGATATCATCGGCCTGGCTCTGTCCGGCCTGGTGATTGCTCTGTGCCTGCTGGATAAGAAGCGCAGCGTTCCCGCCGCAGCGGTGTAAATAACTTCTGCTTTCAGGGGAGGCAAAGACGGAACCTCCCCGGCCCTAACGGCCGCCTCGATGGGCCTCGTTTTACCATAACAAATATTTAACAATCCCAACCCCCTCTTTTCGGAAATCTCTCTTGCTTTTTTGCGGCAGATTGGCTATACTATACCCGGTGAAATTCGACCCTGTCCGCCTTTTCTTTGGGCGGCGTGATTTACGAAACGGAGGAATTTGTTATGAAAACCCTGAATGCCATCGTAAAGGTTCTGGCTGCTCTGGCTGCTGTGGCCGGTGCGGTTTATCTGGTTGCGGCCTATGGGGATAAGATCGTGGCCTGGGCCAAGCGCGTGATCGGCTGCTGCCCCTGGGACGAGGGAATGGAGGAGCCCGCAGAGGAAGCTCCCGCTGCCCCCGAGGCCCCCGCAGAGGAAGCCCCTGCTGCCGAAGAGCCCAAGGCTGAGGAGCCCGCAGAGGCCCCCGAGGTCCACGAGCCCGCTGCAGAATCCAACGAGCCCATTGCCGACGAGGGTGACTTCGAAGGCTGATATTGCGTGACCGAAACCGGCGATCTTGCCCAGATCGCCGGTTTTCCTTATAAAATTATACAAAAAAAGTTATAGGCGGATTTCGCCATTTTTATTGCAGATTCGGCAAAAAATCCTTGAAAAATTTGGAAGTCTGTGCTAGAATGACCTATGAAAACACTATGACAATGGAAGCAGAAGGAATATACAAAAAGTATGATTCCAAATTGCAAAACTGCGTGGTGGCAGAAACCGTAGAGGCTCTGAAGAAATCGGCAGCAGCCGCCGACGGTTTGTTCAGAGTTTCTACAACCGTAAAGAAAGGGGCTTTACCTGTGGCATATATGCGATTGGGTGACCTGCTGATCTCGGCAGGTGTCATCCGTCCGGAGCAGCTGAACGATGCCCTGGCCATTCAGAAGAAGACCAGAGAGCGCTTGGGCGACGTGCTCATCAATAACGGCATCATTACAGAGCAGCAGCTCATTGAGGCGCTGCAAATGCAGCTTGGCGTGGACTTTGTGGATCTGACCGTCGTGTCCATCCCCCTGGAGCTGGCCCGGTTCGTGCCCCGGTCCATTGCAAAGAAATATTGCGTCGTCCCCGTGAAGCTCCAGAAGGACGAGCTGTATGTGGCCATGAGCGACCCCCTGAACTTCGAAGCCCAGGAGGAGATCAAGTCCGCCTCTCACAAGCAGGTGGTGCCCATGATCGCCACCCGCCGGGCCGTGGAGCAGGCCATTGCCACCCTCTATGGCAACGAGGGCACTGCCCGGGCCATTGAGGAGATGAAGCGGGAGGCCGGTTCTAATCAGGCGGATATCGTCCCCGTGCAGATGTCCAAGGCCGTGGACAACGGCGCTGCCGAAGCCCCCACCATCCGCTTTGTCAATTCCGTCATCGAGCGGGCCATTACCGAGCGCGCTTCCGATATCCATCTGGAGCCCCAGGAGGGGGAGATGGTGGTGCGGATGCGCATCGACGGCGTGCTGCGCCGGGTCTTTACCGTCCCCGCCAATTTGCAGGCAACGGTCATCGCCCGATTGAAAATTATGGGCGGCATGAACATTGCCGAGCGGAAGATCCCCCAGGACGGCCGGGCCATGGTCACCGCCAAGGATAAGGAAATCGACCTGCGTATTTCCTCCATCCCCACCATTTACGGCGAGAAGATCGTTCTGCGTCTGCTGGACAAGTCCTCCGGCCATATCAACAGGAAGACCATCGGTCTGGAAGGGGAGGACGAGAAAAAATATGACCGCCTGCTGAAAAACAGCTCCGGCGTCATCCTGATCGTGGGCCCCACCGGTTCCGGTAAATCCACCACCATGTGCGCCATGATCCAGGAGCTGTGCAACGAGCAGACCAACATCATGACCCTGGAAGACCCTGTGGAGTATAATATCCCCGGCGCCAACCAGTGCCAGATCAATGAGAAAACCGGCATGACCTTCGCCGCCGGCCTGCGCTCCATTCTGCGGCAGGACCCGGATGTCATCTCCGTTGGTGAGATTCGGGACGGCGAGACGGCCTCCATTGCCGTCCGGGCTGCCATTACGGGCCACCTGGTCATTTCTACCCTGCATACCAACGACGCCGTCTCCACCATCAGCCGCTTGGTGGATATCGGCGTGGAGCCCTATATGATTTCCAGCGCCCTGCGGGGCGTGGTGTCCCAGCGCCTGGTCCGGAAAATCTGCCCCCAGTGCCGCAAGGCCTATACCCCCACGGAAGAGGAGAAGCGCATGGTGGGCATTGCCGAAAATGAGGACGTGACCTTCTATAAGGGCGAGGGCTGCCAGGAGTGCGGCCGCACGGGCTACCGTGGCCGCCGGGGCGTGTTTGAAATTCTGACCCTGGATGCCGCTCTGCGCCGGGAGGTTGCGAACAATGCCTCCAGCGAGGAGCTGACCAAGACCGCCCTGGAAAACGGCTTCGTCACCATGAAGGACAATTGCCGCCGCCTGGTTCTGGAGGGGGTCACCACCGTGGCCGAGGCCGCCAAGGCAATCAACTCCGCCGCGGAGTAATTTGGAGAACGAAGAATGACCGATTTAAACACCCTCATCGCCACGGCCAAGGAGCTGAATGCTTCGGATGTGCATATAGTCTCCGGGCTGCCGGTGCGCTGCCGGGTGGACGGGAGCATCCGGAACCTGACGGAGGAGCTCCTGACCTTTGAAGACTGCGAGAACTACGGCCGCGCCATGGCGGGCCCCCGGTTTTCGGAAATTGAAGAAATGGGCGAATTAGACCTGGCCCAGAGCTTCCCCTGCGGGGCCCGGACCAGAATCAACCTGTTCCGGCAGCAGGGCAGTCTCTCCGCCGCCATTCGTCTGCTGGCAGAGCGGATTCCGGAGCTGGAGGAGCTGAATCTGCCCCCGGTGGTGGCCTCCTTTCCGGACTATCGGTCCGGCATTGTGCTGGTCACCGGCGAGACCGGTTCCGGCAAATCCACAACTCTGGCCGCCATCCTGGACCGTATCAACCATACAAGGTGCGCCCACATCATTACTTTGGAAGACCCCATCGAATATGTGTACCACCCGGATAAATGCATCATCAACCAGCGCCAGATCGGCTCCGATACCCAGAGCTATGCCGACGGCCTGCGCTCCATCCTTCGGGAAGACCCGGATGTGATCCTCATCGGCGAGATGCGGGACCTGAACACCATCGAGACGGCCCTCACCGCTGCCGAGACCGGCCACCTGGTCTTCGCCACCCTGCACACCAATTCCGCCGCCGATTCCATCGACCGTATGGTCAATGTGTTCCCCGAGGGCCAGCAGCGGCAGATTAGATTGCAGCTGTCCACCACCCTGCGGGCCGTGGTGTCCCAGCAGCTTCTGCCCCGGAAGGGCGGGCACGGCCGGGCCGCCGCCTGTGAGATCATGGTGGTCAATGCCGCCCTGAAAAACCTGATCCGGGAGGGCAAGACCCCCCAGATGGACAGCTTTATTACCATGAACAGCCAGAACGGCTCCATCCTCATGGATGCCGCCCTGCAAAAGATGGTCCGGGAGGGGACCATCACCCAGGCCGAAGCCATTCGCTACGCCCGGGACCCGGAAACCGTCCAGTCCATGCGCCGCTATTGAGGTGAATTCCAGAAATGACCACATTCAAATACAAGGGCCTGTCCCCGGACGGCCAGAAGGTCTCCGGCGTCGTCAAGGCCTATAATGAATACGAGGCCGTGACCCAGCTGCGGAGCACCTGCTCCGTCATCACCTCCATCCAGGAGGTCAAGGAAGCCAAGGGCCTGAACCGGAATCTGGGCAAGGTGAAGATCAAGGATAAGGATCTGGCCATGATCTGCTCCCAGTTCTCCATCATCCTCACCTCCGGCCTGCCCATTGTCCGCTGCGTGGAGATGGTTGCCGAACAGGCAGCCGACAAGCAGCTGCGGGACATTCTCTATCAGGTTGCCGAGGATGTGTCCGGAGGCTATTCTCTGGCTATCAGCTTCGAAAACCACTGCCCGACCCTGCCGGTCACCTTTATCGAGACCATCCGGGCCGGTGAGGAGTCCGGCACCCTGGAGCTGTGCTTCAGCAGGCTCTATACCTATTTTGACAAATCCGCCAAGACCAAGGCAAAGGTTGCCAGCGCCCTGACCTATCCCATTATGGTCATTGTGGTTGCCATCATCGTCTTCATCATCGTCATGGTGAAGGCCGTCCCCGCCTTTACCACGGCCTTCCGGGACCTGGGCACGGACCTGCCCAGCATTACCAAGGGCATGATCGCCGTCTCGGACTTTATGATTGAAAAATGGTGGGCCATGGCCCTGATCGCCATGGCAATTGCCGCCGCCTGCGTCCTGGTCAAGCGGGACCCCCGGGGCCGGGCCATGCTGGACCGACGGAAGCTCACCAAGTCCCCCCTGAAAAAGATCCATTCCATGAACGCGGCTTCCCAGTTCGCCTCCACCATGGCGACCATGATCTCTGCGGGCCTGCCCATTGTCAAGGCTTTGGAGGTCACCGCCGGTGTGGTGACCAATGGCCAGGTGGCCGAGGCCATCCGCACCGCCCGCCAGCGGGTGGAGCAGGGCAAGGGCCTCAGCGAGGCCATGCAGGAGAGCCCCTATTTCCCCAAGCTTTTAACGGAGATGACCGGCGTCGGCGAGCAGTCCGGCAACATGGAGCAGACCCTCACCGTGGTCTCCGATTACTTTACCAATGAGGTGAGTCTCGCAACGGACCGGCTCCTGGCTGTTATGGAGCCTGCCATCACCATCGCCCTGGCCGTGGTCACCGTCATATTGCTTCTGGGTGTGTATCTGCCCATGTTCAGCCTGTACGGCAGCATCGGCTAAAAAGCTCCCCTGCAAGGGGAGCTGGCTCGCGCAGCGAGACTGAGGGGTTATACCACGGGACCCCTCCGGCCCTGCGGGCCACCTCCCCTTGCAGGGGAGGCAAGTACGGTGTTCACCGCCGGGTTTCAACCCAACTGGCGGTCTACATATAGAAATATCTTCCGCAAAGGAAGAAAGGAGAACTGATTTATCATGAAGAAGAATAATAACAAGGGCTTCACTCTGATGGAGATGCTGATCGTTGTCGCCATCATTGCCGTCCTGGTCGCCATTGCAATCCCCGTGTTCACCAACCAGCTGGAGAAGTCCCGCGAGGCTACCGACGCTGCTAACATCCGTTCCGCTTACGCTGAGGTTATGGCTTGCGCTATGACTGATGCAGCCGATAAGACCAATGGTGTTACGAAGGGTGGTACTGACGGTGCCTACACCTATTCTAAGGATGTGGGGGTTGTTCAGAAGCAGAAGGGCTGGCAGAATACCTCTATTACTGAGATTGCTGGCATTAAGCTGGATGATGCAACCAACCCCATTGCTGCTCAGTCTCTGAAGGGTTGGACTGTTACCTACTCTGAGGATACTGGTAAGTGCGTCATCACCGAGAAGGCTAACTAATTTTTTCCCCGCTCCCCGTCTCCGGTATACAGCTGACGGGGAGCACACCCCCTGATTCAACCCGTTTCCAGGCGGACACTGTTGGGTTGGCAGTGCCCACCTGGAAGGGGGCCAGGGGAACCCGCCCCCGTATCCCCAAAATTCGGAAATGCGGTGTCCGGGATTCCCTGAATGGCGGCCTCCTTATTACGAAGGCCGGCGGCGCTGCCGGTGTCGGCAGATTACCGAATACACACAAACAAAAAGAGAGGAAGTCTTTGCATATGCTCTATGCTGCCCCTGTGATAATCGTATACTGTGTGGTCCTGGCGGTGATTCTGGGCGCCTGCATGGGCTCCTTCCTGAACTGCTGGGCCTGGCGCATCGTCCACGGCGAGTCCGTTGCAAAGGGCCGCTCCCATTGCGATGCCTGCGGCCATGCGCTCGCTTTCCGGGACCTGGTCCCCGTGGTGAGCTACCTGGCCTCCCATGGCAGGTGCCGCTATTGCGGCAAGAGGCTGGGGGTTCGTCATCTCGTTGCGGAACTTTCCACTGCCGCCGTCTATGCGGCGATTCTCCTGAAATATGATATTTCGCTCCAAACCCTCGAATATATTCTCTTTGCCAGCCTGCTCCTGGGCTGCGCATTCGCGGATTTGGAGGGGTATATGATTCCGGACCGGTTTATCCTTGCGGGGATAATTCTGCGTCCGGTCTTCCTGCTATTAGGGCAGGAACCGAACTCTGCATGGATTAACAGTATTCTTGGCGGAGCCTGCGTGGCAGGTGCCCTGCTGCTCGTCGTCCTGGTCTACGAGAAGCTCCGCAAGGTAGAGGCCATGGGCGGGGGAGACATCAAGCTCCTCTTTGTCACCGGGCTGTATCTGGGCTGGCAGCTGAACATCCTTTGCCTGTTCCTCGCCTGCATCCTGGGCATCCTCTTCGGCCTCATCGCCAACCGCAAAAAGGATTCCCAGACCCTCTTCCCCTGGGGCCCCGCCATCACCGCCGCCGCCATCGTAACCCTCCTGGTAGGCCAACCCCTGCTGGAGGCGTACCTGGCGCTGCTATGAGGCTCCCCTGCAAGGGGAGCTGTCAGCGCAGCTGACTGAGGGGTCCGCCAAGGCTCCCCTGCAAGGGGAGCTGGCTCGGCGTAGCCGAGACTGAGGGGTTATACCGCGGGACCCCTCCGGCCTGCGGCCACCTCCCCTTTCAGGGGAGGCAGAGAGGGAAGCCCCCCGGGAGACATGAGACACGATTATAGGAGGTACAGACATGCCCAACAACATAACATCATTTGATATCGGTGAATCCCAGGTGAAGGTTGTTACCCTTTCCGGGGGGAGCGTGAAAAAGGCGGTGGCGCTGGAGCTGCCGGACAATGTGGTGTCCGGAGGGACGGTGCTGTCTATGGACGCACTGGCGGATTTTCTGAAAGAGAAGCTGCGCGCTTCCGGGCCCATCAAGAAGGACGCGGCGGTGATCCTGCCGGACAGCCTGGTGTTCTGCCGGAACATTACCGTACCGCCTATGACCGACGCCCAGCTGAACTACAATCTGCCCTTCGAGTTCAAGGACTACCTGAACCAGGAGAAGAGCCGCTATTACTTTGACTATGCGGTCCAGGGCACGGAGAAGGACGAGTCCGGCGAGACGACCGGCCTGCGGCTTTTCGCCTGCGCTACCCTGAAAAAGACCGTCGAGGATTACCGGGCCATGTTCTACCGGGCGGGCTACAAGCTGAAGCTGGCCCTGCCCGAGGAGGCGGCCTTCGGCAACCTGGCGGCCCTCCACGCAAAGAATGCTCCCGGGGACGAGGACCTGTGCATTGTGGACATCGGCCACAAGGGTATCCGGATGTTCATCTACCGGGACGGCCACTTCCGCACCCACCGGGCGGTGGACCTGGGCCTCTGGGACCTGGAGCAGCAGCTTGCCTCCGAGCGGGGTGTTGACCCCCATATGGCCCACACCCACCTGCTGACGGACTACGAAAGCGCCCTGTCCCAGGACAGCACCCTGGAGCTCTTCAACCGCATGGCCGTGGAGATCATGAAGGCCGTGAACTTCTATAATTACAACAACCGGGAGCAGTCCCTGCGCTCCGTCTATCTCTGCGGCGGCGGCGCGGCCATCGCCCCCCTGCGGGAGACCGTCTCCCGGGTGACGGACCTGGAGCTGAAGGACATCGGCACGCTCATCCCCGGCGATGTGGAAACGCCTTGGCTCTTTGCCCGGGCTGCGGGCTGCGGCCTGTAAGAATTCAAGGAGGCACTTGCTATGAGCACAGCAGTTAAAACGAACAAGGCTTCCAATGCCATGAAGCTGCCCACCAAAACAAGAATTAACCTGGCCAAGCGGGAATCCCGGAAGAAGGATATGATCACCCTGGGCGTCGGCATTGTGCTGATCGCCGGGCTGTCCGCCGCCGTGGCCAAATTCGCGGTCATCGACCAGCTGGACAGGCTCTCCCAGGCGGAAGGGGCCTACAATGCGGTGCATGTGCAGTATGTGGCCATGCAGCAGGCGGTTGCGGACTATCCCAATGTGGAGGAGCGCTACCGCACCTATTCCCGCAGCTGGATGCTCTCCGGGGATACCAACGGCCTGGCCCGGGTGGACCGGGCAGATGTGCTGGACCTGGTGGAGGCGCGGCTGCTGCCCTATGGGCGCATCAATACCCTGTCCCTGCGGGACAGCGTCATGGTGGTGTCCATGTCCGGCATGAACCTGAGCCAGATCTCCGCCATGTTTGAGCGGCTGCAAACCGAGAAAATCGTCGCCTCCGCATCCCTGAACATGGCTTCTACCGAGGAAAAGGACGACCCCAACGCCCTCCTGGACTTCACCATCACCATTGCCCTGCAGCCGGAACAGGAGGAAGCAAAATGAATCGTGCATTTACAACCCGGGAAAAGGTCCTGCTGGTGATCCTGGCAGTGCTGATCATCGGCATCGGCTATTTCAAGCTCCTGCTGGAGCCCATCAATACAAGCATTGAAAACTACCGGAACATGACGGCGTCGGAGCAGGACGAGATTCTGGTCAATACCGCCCTGCTGCAAAAGAAGAAGCAGATGGAGACGGAGCTGGAGGAGCTCTTCGCGAGCGGCGACCCCACCCCCATCCCTGTCTATGACAATTCCGGCAATCTGCTGGTGGAGCTCCATCGCATTCTGGACAAGTCCCTGGACTACAGCCTGAATTTCAGCGGCGTGAGCACCATGGATGTGGAGTATCTGGTCCGCCGCCCCGTGAGCCTGACCTTCCAGGCCCCCACCTATGCCCAGGCCCGGGCCATTATCAACGAGCTCCACGACAGCGACAATGTGAACTGCATCTCGGACCTGTCCATGCAGATCAACAACGGAAACCTGGACTACACCAACGAGATCATCCACTGGGATGAGGACGATGACAGCGACTACTATATCACCGTCTCCCTGGTCATCACCTATTACGAGCGGATCGTCCAGTAAAGCATTTTCCCCATGGAGGATTGGAACATGAAGCAGGTATATGATTGCTTGCCGAAGAACAGAAAAAACAAGGGCTTTACCCTGACGGAGATCCTGGTGACCGTGGCCATTCTGGTGATTCTGATGAGTCTGGCCACGGTGAGCTTTGTGGCGCTGCGCAGGAATCTGCGGCAGAAGGAGCTGGATGCCAAGGCGGAGATCATCTATGCCGCGGCCCAGAACCGCATGGCAGAGCTGCGGGCCGCGGGCTACGGTGATTCCTTCGCCCTGAATGCGGACCGGGGCGTTGCCAAGCTGTCCATTCCCCCCTGCGACATCCAGGAGGATGCCGAGCAGGAGGCCCCTACCTTCTATTATGTAAAGGCCCTGGACAAGACCACCCAGTCTAGCGCAGCCAGACTGCTGCTGACGGAGACCGCCGTGGACCGGGACCTGTGGGGCAGCCAGTGGGTCATTGAGTACAATGCGGACACGGGCCTGGTGTACGCCGTGTTCTATTCGGAGGAGAAGACCGGCAGCAGCTACCTGACCGACAGCTTTTACGGCAGCGAGGACTACCGGGACAATATGCGCATCCGCAGCAACCGTCTCTCCGACGGGGCCCGCATCGGCTATTACGGCGGCGACCTGACCCGCATCAACGGCACCTATCTGCTGCACCCTACCATTGAGATCGTGAACAACGAGAAGCTGACGGCGAAGTTCAGCTGCGTGAGCCCGGACCTGGGCAACGGCTTCACCCCCCGCCTGACCTTCCGGGTGACCATTGCAGACCAGAAGGACCCCACCAAGAAGGTCACCAGGACGCTGAGCACCACCGCCGCAGGCAACGGCCTGTATACGGCGGACATGATCCTGGACAGCCTGGAGGACACGGGCAAGAAGTTCTCCCAACAGTTCCCGGACCTGGTCCCCGGCAACAACATTGCGGTGACCCTCAGCGTCACCGCGGATGACTCCCGGGTGGACAAGGCGAATTACACCGTCTATACCAACAGCCTCTTTGCCTACGAAAAGGGCGGCAGCGAGACCGTCGCCCGGATCGCCTACCGGCGGCACCTGCAAAATCTGGACACCGCCACTTCTAACGTAGACCCCAAGGTCACCTCGGCCATTCTGCTGAACGACCTGTCCTATAAGGACCCCGCGGGGGGCTACTATAGCTTCAAGCCCATTACCAACGAATCCCTGCAGAGCTTCAGCGGCAGGGACAACAGCACGGAAAGCGGCGTTTTCAGCATCAAGGATATGTATATCCGCACTACGGACTATGGCGGCCTGTTCGCCAAGTACAATGGCGAGGTTAAGGACCTGGTTATGTCCAATACCCGTGTGGCCTCCGGTACCGGCTATGCCGGTGCGCTGATCGGCTGGGTGGACGGCAAAACGAAGCTGGAAAACGTCCGGGTCTACCTGTCGGACCTGTCCGTCACCAAGTATAAGACCGCCAAGGAGGTCCCGGGCTACATCAACGGCACCTATGCCGGCGGCATGGTCGGCCTGGTGGACACCGGCACGGATTTGGAGGTCATCTCCAGCGCCTCCGCAACCACGGTTGCGGCCGCCAATGCCGCAGGCGGCCTGGTTGGCCTGGTCCGGGGCACCCTGAATGTGAAAACCGCCTATACGGACTGCTACCTGAATTCCCGCCGCACCGGCGGCCTGGTTGGCGCCGCCCCCGTTGGCCGCATCTATGCCACGGGCTTCTATACCGCGGGCTATCAGGTGGCCACCGCCCAGGCTGCGGGCATCCTGCCCGGAGCGCTGAAAGAGGGCTCCTTTCACTATGGCTACACCGCCGTCAGCTATACCGTCCCCGCCGGTGGCTCCATCTATACCACCGCCGGAAACGGCAGCGTGAACAGGGTGTATACCACCACCAGGAATGCCCTGGGGGAGAGCATCCCCGCAGTTCTCTATGATATCCCCGGCACCGGCAGCGTCACCTCCAAGGAGCTGTCCTCTGCCGAATTCGCGAATTCCCTTTCCAATGCATTCCGGTTCCAGGTGGGCGGCGATACGACCCCCTACAATCTGCTGGACCAGGGCCTGACCACCTATCCCTATCCCATGCTCAAGAACATTCCCCACTATGGCGACTGGGAGGAGAACGCCGAGGGCTGGAACTTCGTCTATTTCGAAGAGTATGCCGACGGCACCTACGGCGTCTACGGCTCCGGCCTGAGACTCAGCACCGATAAGGCCATTGTGGGCGATGGTTACGGCCTGCTGCTGGCGGAAATGCCGAATGGATATTGGCAGTTCAAGGCGACGTATACGGACAGAAGCAGTAATACAAGAAACCTATGGTACACGCTGACCGATCATGATGACAGAATCAAAACGGTCACGGCAGAAAATGGAGCAAAATACTACTTGCTTCCGATGACGATTTGGACAGACGGCGCAGCCAACAAACTGATGCAGGACAGCATCAGCAGGGAAAAGCAGAGCTTCTATTCCAAAATCCAGATCAGTTATGATCCTGCCAATAATTATGGCGTGGACATTACGCCCAAAACCTACTGGTTCAACCCCTATTTCGCCAAAACGGTGGTTAGAAATGAACAGATGCCTGCCAACCCCGGCACCGTCTCTATCCGGGATGCCCGGCACCTGTACAACCTCAGCGACTACTATTCGGCGGAGGATAATACGGTCAACGCAGGCCGCCACGACCTGCCGGACCTGCTGACCAATACCGCCGACAAGACCTATACCTTCCTGCAGGAGCGGACCGTTGACTTTGATGCCAATTATAAGTGGGGCACCTACTATGACGGTAAGAAGCAGCCCACCGCTTTTGCACCCATCGGCAGCGACACACGCCCCTTCAATGCGGCCTTCAACGGCCAGAGCCTCCAGGTGCGCAATGCGGACATCCTGTCCAAGAGCCTGTATACCGGCTTCTTTGGCTATGTGGGCTCCGAGGGCGATGTGGAAAACCTGCTCCTGGTGGGCAGCACCGGCAATACCTATGGCTGCATCGAGTATGCGTCCAGCGGTGTGCGGGATGTCAACGGCACCACCATCAGCAGCAGCCTGGATGTTCTGCGCCAGGGCGCTGTGGCAGGCTATAACGAGGGCGTTGTTTACAACTGCGCCGCCGCAGGCTACAGCTTCCAGGTCACCGGCTACAGCCGAAGCACCATGTATGTGGGCGGCCTGGTTGGCGTGAATGCCGGTATCGTCCAGGCCTCCAGCGCCGATACCCCCACGGTGACCCTGCGCTTCAACAGCTCCACCGGCTATGTGGGCGGCCTGGTCGGCTTCAATACCCCCACCGGCGCGGTTGCCCAGAGCTATGCCTTCGGCACCGTGACCGTTGTGGAGAGCAAGCGGGCCACGGCAAACGTGGCCGGTCTGGTTGCCAACAACCGGGGCAGCGTTACGGACTGCTATTGCGGCGTGGCCTTCACCGTCTCCGGCGATACCGCCGTTTACGGCTTCGCCCCCCAGGGCGGCACCGTGAACCGGGGCTATTACCTGGACGGCGGTACCTACAGCTATGCCAACAAGCTCTACAGCTTCAATATTTCCAACAGCGGCCATACGGATGCCGAGGGTGAGGCCATCACCGCCGAGCAGCTCCAGGTCATGGCCATTACGGACTTTGGCGCTGTGGACCGGGCCCATACCCTGCTGCACCCCCAGACCGAGACCCAGACCTTCAGCTACAGCTCGGCCGTCCGGGATTCCTCCGGGACCCCCGTGCACCTGGGCAACTGGCCCAACCACGAGAAGAACCTGGGCTCCGTCGGCGTCTTCTATTGGGAGCTGGAGGAGGGCGGCTCCAACCCCGGCTACCACCTGAGCTATGTGGGCTACGACGGAACCAGCGTCCTCCGGGACAACACCCTCTGCACCGCCCACGACGACGGCGGCATCATCACCGCCTATGGCTACGGCTATTTCCTGAAGGGCGACGGCATTGTGAACCCGGATATCTCCGACGTCCGCTTCATTTATAATGAAAACTATTGGAATATCCCCGAGGGCGCCGTCAACGACACCGCAGCCGAAAACCTCCATGCCCAGATGCCCCAGTACGTCTTCAAGGCCTTCCAGACGGGGAGCAGTAAGGATGGGAAGATGTATCTCCAGTCCGCAGCTACGAACGGGACCTGGACGCTGCACTATAACAGCACGGACTATGAATTCAGCCTGACTCCTTTCTTCGCCAACGCCATGAGCCTGAACAAAGTGGGCACCAGGACAATTCCCCATTCGGAGCCCGGCAGCTCCAACGCCGCGAACGTGCGCTACGAGGTCCGCTCCATTGCCCAGCTGCAAAACATCAACTGGAACTATGGCACGAAGACGAATACCTATGCGCTGTCCAGAACGGTGAAGTCCGGCGATCCCAATTGGAACAGATTCCCCTATCTGTCTGCTTTTGCGTATACGGATACTTCTGTTACGGTTAAGAATCTATACTGGGTTCAGTCCCATGATTTGGACTCCTATCTGGAAAAAGGGGCTGTTTACACGGCCCAGGGCGGCGGACTGTTTACCCCCATCGGCAGTATGTATGATATGAAGGATGGCGAAACCGGTGCCGCATTCTCGTCCGCTGAGTCGAGTCCTTATGCGGCTGTGTTTACTTCTTCTTATAACGGACAGGCTTATACCATTAAGAATGTGGAAATTCAGAGCACGGCTCAGATGATTGGCCTTTTCGGCTTGACCAGTGGTGCAAAGCTGAGAAACATTATCATGTATTCCACGAGAGGAAACACCGTAACCAATTTGCCTACCGGTGAAAACTGGTACTGCGTGGGCGGCCTGGTGGGCCTGGCGGGAAGCCGGGATGATGACAGTAGCGTATTTGAAAACTGTACGGTATCCGGCTATAAAATCATCGACAAGCGGTCTCGGGACTATAAGTATGGCGAACAGACTTATGCAAACTATGCTTCCAATCCCTATGGCCCAGGCTGGGGCGGCGGCTGCGTTGGCGGTATGGTCGGTGCAACCAATATGGACATCCGGAATTGTACAGCAGTTACGGATATTACGCTGGATATCGGCTACTGCATTGGCTATTGCAACCTGCGTGTGGGCGGTTTGGCCGGTGTTTGCCGCGGCAGTGTGGATGCCTGTTATGTAGGAGGCTCCATTGTCAGCCCCGATAAACCGGAAGCCGTTCGGAATGCAGGCAATTTTGCAGGGCGTACATCTATCTGGGTTGGCGGCATTGTAGGCGGCATTGTCATGCGCGATCAGGGCAGTCTGATGAAGCTTCTTGGCAGCGTAACAAAAGCCGTGGTTGTTAAAAACAGCTATTCTTTTGTGGATGTTCCAGCATGGAGCCAGTTGGCCTGGGTTATGGGAACCTACAGCATAGCCTCCAATGGTGAGATGCAGATGAGCTTCAAACTGGTTACGAACTCTTCTATCACCATAGAGAACTGCTATACATACGAAGAAACGGCAAAGAAATCAGAAGATTGGAAACGCTACGAAAAGACGAAAAACTGGACGACCAATAACAGAATCACATGGTCCAAGTGGAACATGAACGCATGGGAGGCTCCGAACGGTCAGTGGGATAATGATCGCCGTGACGACAATCGAGCAATATGGTATCAGAACGATCGCAGCCCATACATGAACTTCGGCGACCTTTCCAATGGTACATTGCTGAATCTGCTGAATCGGTATTACGCCAAGGGCCAGGAACGCTTCCATACGGTGACGACCTCCGAAAACGGATTTGCCATCAACGGCAAGTACAGCTTCCCGGGCAATGAGCAGCTGCTGAACGGTTTGAACTATCCCTTCCCGACAGTTTTGACCCAGACCAACTCCTTTGGCGAAACGGTCAACGTCCACTATGGCAGATGGCCTATGCTGGGCTTGTACTGGGTGGAAAACGAGGGGACCATTGACCTCTTCAAGGACCTGCCCCAGACCAAGGCAGCCGCGGCGGCTTTGACCGATGGGGCGGATTCCGAGGAGCAGCAGGAAGCCCAGGAGAATACGGAAGCCTCGCCCCAGGCGGACCAGGAGAATGCGGAAGCATTGTCCCAGCCGGTGCAGGAGAACGCGGAAGTCCCGGGCGAAGCAGCCCAGGAGAACGCGGAAGCACCGGCTAACGCAGCCCAGGAGAATACCCAGACCCCGGACAAGACGGCCCGGGAGAATGCGGAAGCTTCCCCCCAGGCGGTTGGCCCCAATGAGGCCTCCGAGGTCTTCCGGCTGCGGCTTGTGCCCCCGGCGGGTTCGAATGTCACGCACAGCGCGCAGGAGATTTCCTTTAGCTATTATGCCGAGGACGGCGCCCAGCAGCTCAACCAGACCGGGGCGGCAGCGATCGTGGACTCCTGGACGGCGTATGATTCCACATACACCACAGATGTTACCGTAAAGGCCCAGGCCCCCGGTACCGTGGTCATCCGCGCGTCCTATGCCTATGGCGGGACGACCTACACGGCGGACCTGACCGTCACCGTGACCATGGACCTGAAGCTGGTCATCGAGCAGACCGCGCTGGAGGTCTATGAGGGCGATACCGTTACCGCCGGTGTGCACTTCACGGATGCAAAGGGCACCCTGGTGGAGCCTGCCAAGGAGCTGCTCACCTGGAGAGACCAGATCCAGGGCACCGGCACGGCCAAATGGTCCGTGGCGGAGGACCCGGAGAATGCGGGCAAATTCCTGCTGACCGTGGAGGGCGTCCATGCGGGCACCCTCAGCGGCCCCCAGTCCGTGGTCCGGGTGGAATATAAGCCGGATGCCAATTCCGAGAGCAGCGTTACCGCAACGGCCCAGTTCACCGTCACCGTTAAGCCCAGCATCATCCTGGGCCTGGGCGACGGAACGGACTTCAGCCAGGTCAGTGTCCCCCATACCCCTGTGGATGGGCAGGTGGAGGGCAAGGACCCCGCCGAGGACCAGCAGCCTCCGAAGCTTGCGGACGTGCCGCTGTACCTCTATTCCACCGTGGATTACGCAAATCTGAGCAGCTTCCGCCTGGACAGCGTCTACCTGACCATTGACGGCAGCCGCTGCCAGCTGCACCCATGGACGCCTCAGCTGCTCCAGACCGCCGGAGAAGACACTCCGCAGGCCCAGGAAGAGGGCAGCGCCGACGGCATTGCCGTGGAAAGCGACGCCCAGCCCATTGAAGCCCAGGCCCTGCCCGAGGGAACCTATTATGCAAACGGGGACTATGTCCTCACCGTTGGGGCCATTCAGGATACCGCCGGGAACGCCCAGTACCGGCAGCTGACCCTGACGAAGAAGGACGGCACCGCCCCGGACAAGCAATGGACCCTGGAGCTGACCCTGAGCCGCCTGAACAACGACGGCACGGATTCCCTGGGCAGCTATTACCTGATCTACCGGCGGCCCAATATGGTCCGGTTCTTCGCACCGGGTGCCGACGTGACCACCGCTGCCCCGCTGAAGGAGCTCCGGGTGGTGCAGGATGCCTCCTTCACGGAGGAGGAGCTGAATTCCCTGAATGCCGAGCTGCGGCAGATGGTCACGGACGAGGCCGGGACGGGCCACTACTGGCTGTGGACCGTGACGGGCAACGTCACCGGAAATCGAAATGTCCTGCCGGACAAGACCCCCATTTCCTACAGCATCGCCTACGACGGCAATTTCGAAGGCTGGCAGGAGAGCGGCGAGATCCCCAGAACCAACCTGACCTATGGAGAACCGGTGTCCGGCCTGGCGCAGTCCACCTGGACCCGGACGGGCTACCATTTCGTGAGCTGGTATCTCAGCGGCGGAACGGACACGGACAAGACGGCCCAGGTGGTTGACGGCAAGCTCCTGCTGGGCGGCGAGGAATTCATCCCCACCGAGCCCGGCCAGGTATTGACCCTCAGCGCCCGCTGGGATGTCAATACCTACCGCATCGCCTTTGACGGCGTGGGCAGCACCGATCCGCTGCCCACCTGCAATGAGACCTTCACCTACGGGACCCAGTCGAACTATGTCATGCCCCAGGGAATCACCCTGGAAGGCTTCAACTTTATGGGCTGGCGCGTAAGCGAAAGCCTGGTCCTCCAGCCCGGGGCCCTCTGGCCCGCCGACTTCCCGGCGGAGAACGGCAGCACCGTGACCGTTTGGGCGGAATGGGAGCAGATCCAGCAGTCCGATGAGCTCCAGGAGGACGCCCCCGTCCTCCTGCCCCCCAGCGGGGGAGGAAACTCGGCCCCCGCGCCCTCGGAGCCCCTGACCACGGAACCCCCGGAACCGCCCACGGAGCCCAGGAAGGACCCCCAGCAGGAGCCGCCTGCGGAACCGAACAGCTCGGACGGAGCCGAAGGGGAAACATAAAAATCCGGCCGGAAAGGAGAGAGCCCTATGGGCGCAATGAAAAGAAAGCTTCACAGCCGCAGCGGGGCCACTCTGCTGATGGCACTGCTGCTGCTGCTGGTGGCGGTGATGGTCAGTACGGTGATCATCTCCGCTGCCAACACGGCCACCTCCTCCCTGAAGACCCGCCGGGATAACCAGCAGGCCTACCTGACGGTGAGCTCTGCGGCGGAGTACCTCCGGGATTCTCTGCTGGAGCAGGAGGGCTACAGCCGCAGCTTTATCCGTTACTATCGGGGAGACCCTGACAATGAGACCAATTTTTACCAGGAGGTCCCTGGCTCCACAACGGACCGGCAGCAAAAGAGCATCGTCGAGACCGTGGACCGGCTTCTGGCCCAGGTCATGGCCGGGCCCTCGGCAAAGCCCTTCGTTTCGGGCATTACCCCCACCCAGACCTATGTGCTGAACTACGGAGACCTGGCTTCGGTGACAATGGCCCTGACCCTGAAGGAAGAGCGGGACGAGAGCACCGTGGAGCCGGACCCCCAGAGCAGGCGCTATCTGCTCACCGCGGAATTCTCCACGGAGGAGGGCAGCGATGCCCTGTGCCGGATGACGCTGCAAATGTATTGCGAGGTTGGCCCGAATACCACTACCAACACGAGCAATCAAACGAAAACGCTGACCTACCGTGCAGCCTGGAACAAGGATGCCGCGGTGATCCTTCGCCAGGGAATGCTTGAGGAGGAGACGCCATGAAAAAGCTGCTTCAAAAGCGGGGAGAGACCCTGGTCGAATCCCTGGTGTCCATCCTGCTGGTGACCTTCATCATGCTGTTTTTGAGCACCGCCATTGTTGCGGCGGCCCGAATCAATCGACAGCTGCGGGATACGGACATCTCCTACAAGTCCGACCGGACTCGAACCGCCTCGGCGGGAACGCTGACCGTCGAAGCCGACAATCAAGTGCTGGTCACCTCGCCCATTTCGGTCTATCAGTCGGAGAACGGGTATGTGTATTACCGCTATGGGGAGGTCACGCCGTGAAAAACAGAGCAAAAGCCGGCCTGACCCTAGTGGAGATGCTGTGCACCGTGATCATCGTGCTGCTGTTCAGCGTCGGCCTGGTGAACGGAATGTCCCTGGCGGTCAAGAGCTACCAGCAGTCGCTGATGTCCTCGGAATCCCAGATATTGGTGTCTACGCTGACGAGCATCGTCTCCGACGAGCTTCGCTACAGCGGCACGGTGACGGCCCCGGCGGACGGGGAGGGAACGGTGTCCTTCTTCAGCCGGACCTACGGCGAGGACAGCGCCTTCTCCCGGAATCAGGACGGCCAGGTCCTTCTGAAGGGCAATAAGCTGCTCCCCTCCAAAGCCTATCACTATGGGATGCAGGCCTCCGTCCAATTGACCGTTCCCGAGAAAGACGTATTCCACGTGGTCATCGAGATCACCGGTGCATCCGGAAATTCCCTTGCCAAAAGCGAATTCGATGTAGAACGCCTGAACGTTGGAAATCAACGAGACGGAACATAAAGCTTGCCGCTGCGCAGTCGAAAATGCTGCGCAGCGGCATTTTTTTGGCGGCAGGTCCGCAAAAACAGCGCCCGGTGAGGCCGAAAGGCTTCACCGGGCGCTTTGACGAAAATCGGATTTAGTTGATCGGTACACAGAGCCCTGTAAGCTGGGTATCCAGGCTGTCGCCATAGGCCCGCAGGTCCATGATGAAGGAGTCCACTTCCTCCGGCCGGGAAACGTCGATGCCGTAGAGATAGACCCGGAAAAGGGTCTTGGACTGGGCGGGGACCCTGGCCCAGAGGCTGACGCCGCTGACCTCCCCGTTCACAAAAATCTGGTCGTCATAGAGGGAAAGGTCTTCCTCGCTGCTGTTTTCGGCACAGAGGATCAGCTCCATGTCCTCCAGATCCTCGTCATAGTCCTCGGCCCAGAGGCCCACATAGGAGAGGATCAGGTCATCATCTGCATACAGCATGGTGCTGCCGGGGCGGTCGGTTTGGACATAGTCTTCGGCCGCATTCCCTTTCAGAACAAAGGCGGGCAGGGAATGGCTTTCACTGGTGTGATTTTTCCGATCGTAGGCCGTTGCCGTCATGGAAAATTCGATCTGCTGGATCTGGGCAATGTTGGCAGTCGCCAATCCCGTATCGCTCAGGTACAGCGTGCCCTTTACGGTTTCCCCGGAGGGAACGTCGGCATAGAAGGAGCAGAAATCGTCCAGGCAATAGCCGTTGACCGTGACATCCTGTGTGCTGAATTCATAATTCCGGTCCGTGTGGTTCACAATGTAGATGGGGATATCGGTGCGGTCATCCTTGCCGTCCTGCCACTGGGCGACAATGGAGAAGGATTCGTCATCCAGCAAGGTCTTGCCATCCAGCGGCAGCGTGACCGCCTCAAGGGTTTCGGAGTGTATGTCGGATTCTGCATGATCGATCACAGATGCAAAAAGGATCGGCAGTACATTGCACAGGAAGATGGCAATGAAAACGATCAGCAGTACCTTGGACAGACCGCCGGATCGTGATTTTTTCTTTTTTTTCGGATGGGGCGGGGGACAGTCGAAGGGGTCTTTATAGGGAACCGGCCTGCGGGTGGTATCGTGGATGACCAGGGGCTCGCCCTCGTGGACGTGGAGGTTGTGGGCGATCTCTTCCGAGAAGCTTTCGTAGGCGCAGTTCCGGCACTTCTTCCCATTGTAGGGAGCGCCGCAGCTGGGGCAGATATATTTGGCCATGGCATAGCCTCCTTCCTTTTTGACCATTATAGCAGGGAAAAGGGGCAGCGTCAATGTATTGACAGGCGAAAACATATGTTCTATAATATAGAAAAGAGCAAAATAGGAGGTGCCCTTATGCCAAGGCAGTATATCGCCATCGACTTAAAATCCTTCTATGCATCCGTGGAATGCGTGGAGCGGGGGCTGGATCCCATGACGGCCCACCTGGTGGTGGCGGACCCCTCCCGGACGGAGAAGACCATCTGTCTGGCGGTATCTCCTGCGCTGAAGGCCCATGGCATTTCCGGAAGAGCGCGGCTTTTCGAGGTCGTGCAGCGGGTGCAGGAGGTGAACGCCCTGCGGGCGCACCGGAATCGGGTCCGGGAATTTGCAGGGGAGGCCCTGGACAGCCGGGACCTGCAGCGTCACCCGGACTGGAAGCTGGGCTATCTTGTGGCGCCCCCCAGAATGGCCCACTATATGGCGTGCAGCGCCCGGATTTACAGCACCTACCTGAAGTACGTGGCCCCGGAGGACATTCACGCCTATTCCATCGACGAGGTCTTCATTGATGCCACTGCCTACCTGAAGCTCTATAGCGTGGATGCCAGGGGCTTTGCAAAAATGCTTATGCAGGAGGTCTACGACCAGACAGGGATCACGGCCACGGCGGGAGTGGGGACCAACCTGTACCTGTGCAAGGTGGCCATGGACATCATGGCCAAGCGGATCCCGCCGGATGCCCAGGGGGCGCGGATTGCCTGCCTGGACGAGATGACCTACCGCCGGGAGCTGTGGGACCACCGGCCTCTGACGGATTTCTGGCGGGTGGGCGGCGGCATTTCCAGAAAGCTGGAGAAGCAGGGCATTTTCACCATGGGCGATATTGCCCGGATATCCCTGGACCCCGGCCCCTTTGGGGAGGAGCGGCTTTATAAGCTCTTCGGGATCAATGCGGAGCTGCTGATCGACCACGCTTGGGGCTATGAGCCATGCACCGTTGCCCAGATCAAGGCCTACCGCCCGGAAAACCGCAGCGTCAGCTCTGGCCAGGTGCTGCACTGCCCCTATGGCTGGGAGAAAGCAAGGCTCATCGTCCGGGAAATGGCGGACCAGCTGGCCATGGATCTGGTGGCCAAGGGCCTGGTGACCCGGAAGCTGACGCTGACCCTGGGCTATGACCGGGAGAGCCTGGAAAAGCCGGATATTGCCTATACGGGCCCTCTGGTGAAGGACCGCTACGGCCGGGAGATCCCTAAGAGCGCCCACGGTACCACCAATCTGCCTGTTCCCTGCGCCTCTCAGAAGCAGATCACCCAGGCTTTTTTGACGCTGTACGATGCGATCGTGGACAAACGCCTGCTGCAGCGACGGCTCACCCTGACGGCGGACCTGTTTTCCGAAGCGGAGGCGGCAGCCGGGAAAACGGAACAGCTGGACTTTTTCACAGCCCCTGTGGAAAAACAGGCCCGGGAAGAGGAGCTGGAGCGAGAGCAGGCGCGACTCCGGGCCATGCTGGAGATCAAAAAGAAATTCGGGAAGAACGCTATTTTCCGCGGTATGAATCTGGAGGAGGGGGCTACGGCCCGGGACCGCAACAGCCAGATCGGCGGACACAAGGCATGAGGAGACAGTCATGGGAAAATACGATGACATCATCCATACACCCTGGCCCCGGCCAACCAAGCGGGCCCGGATGTCGCTGGAGGACCGGGCGGCGCAGTTTGCCCCCTTTGCAGCCCTGACCGGCTACGACGCAGTCCTGGCAGAGACGGCGCGGCTGACCCAGAACCCGGTGTTCCTGACGGAGGAAAGCCTGGAGGAGCTGAATGCCCAGCTGCGCCGGGCCCAGGCGCGGCTGGATGCGCAGCCGGGGGTTCGTCTGACGGTCTATTACGAGGATGAAAACAAGGCGGGCGGCCGCTTTGAGACCGTAGCGGGAAATCTCAAGAAAATCGACTGCTATCTGGGTGGCCTGGTCCTAACAGACGGGAGAGAGATCCCCTTTTTCCGAATCTGCGACCTGGAGCTGGACGATTGAGCGATGCCGCCCGGGGCAACCGGATCCCAGGCATTTGAAAAAACGAGGCTGTCGAACGGACAGCCTCGCTTCTTACAGGAAGGGAAGAAGTTAGTTTTTGAGCTTTACGACCACGGTGCCATTGATCAGCTGAATGGAACCGTAGTCCGGATAGCAGGGCATGGCCTGCACTTCGGGAAGGTCAGCATAGTCCTCCGGGTCTGCCTTCGGCGGCGCAAAGCCGCAGCGAAGATCCAAAAATCTCTCCCAGGTATTGCCGATGCTGAAGGGGGTACTGTCGTAGCGCAGGGGGGCGATGGGCAGCTCTGCAAAGCCGGTGATCTGGTGGAAGGTGGTGTCGCCAAAGGCATCGGGATCTCCAACGTAGGCAACGGGGGTGGAGGCGGTATAGCCCGGGGTGCTCCGGATCTGCGCGATCATCACCGTAAAATACTGCTGGATGCGGTCCTGCATCAGCGCGCCCTTTTCATAGGCGGCATTGTCGACGCGCAGGCTGAAAATACAGAAGACGGCGAGCAGGGCCAGAATGCATTTCTTCCCCCAATTCGCAGCCTGCACCTCCGGCAGAAGCAGCTCTGCAAGGAGCAGCAGCAGGAAGAAGGGCATCATGGAGGAGACCTGCATCAGATTGTAGACCTCGTCCGGGTCACACATGACGAAAATAAAGTTGGAGGCAAGGGGAAAACAGGCAAGGGCCAGCAGCAGAGAGAGCCCTTTCCAAAAGGCTTTCCGGAAATTGCGCAGAACCAGCAGACTGCCCAGCAGCGCAAGACCGGCAAGGCACAGATAGTAGCACCAGATCATCCGGTAGGGGAGCAGGTAGGCGCTGGGGTTGGATTTTTTCGGAAACAGGAACAGGTAAACGGCCAGCTTGGCCCGCTGCAGCAGTTCCAAAACGGAGACACTGCCCATGTCGGACAGTCCTTTATAGCTGACCAGAGCCTGACCGCACAATGCCGTGGAGACCTTTACGGAAAGCAGGTATACCAGGATCATGACAATGCTGGCCCCGCAGTACCATACGACTGCTTTCCAAAGGTCTGCAAAGGTCCAGGCGGTGCGCTGGGAAACATCCCGGATAAAGTGCATCAGCAGCAGGCACAGAAATACCGCGATATAGGCCTGATACGTGGCCGTTCCGAGCACCACAAGAAGGACGCCCAGGCAGAAGGGTGCGGCACTGCGCTTTTTGCACAGCAGGCCGGTCCCGGCCAGTGTCAGACACATGCCGACAAGGTAATAAGGCGCGGTGAAATTGTAGAAGAAGAGGCTGCACGTGGTGGGGAATGTGACGACCAGACCGCAAGATAGAAAACAGGCGACCCTTTGCCGGATGTTCAGCAGGGAGAGGATCTGAAAGCTGCAAATGCAGCAAAGCAGCAGGATCATCAGGCCGCCCAGCAGCGGCAGGCTGAAATTCGGGGAGCCGAAGACGGTGCGCACAAGCCAGCCCAACACACCCAGGAACCAACGGCCGGAGGCGACGGTGGAGCCGACGCCAAACAAATAAGAAACCTCATCCTGAAATGTGAATTTGGTCACCAGTGCCGCACCGTGGGCCAGCAGGCCCCAGAAAAAGGTGCTGAAAAAACAGAGCTTGAACAGGGAAGCTCGCTTATCTTCGCTGCCCTGCAATGAGGATGGTGTAAGGAGCGCGAAAAAATGGTTCATGATACGATTTCTCCTGAAAAAATAAGAAGGCAAGAGGAGTGAATCACTTCTCTTGCCTCTTGGAAGACTACAGATTAGCCGTTGGCACGCATCTGAGCGAAGCACTCGCTGCAGAACACGGGACGGTCGGACTTGGGCTGGAAGGGCACCTTAGCCTCACCGCCGCAGCGTGCGCAAGTAGCAGTGAAGAACTCACGGGGGCCACGGGCATTGTTCTTGCGAGCATCACGGCAGGCCTTGCAGCGCTGGGGCTCATTCTGGAAGCCGCGCTCTGCGTAGAACTCCTGCTCACCGGCGGTGAACACGAACTCCTTGCCGCAATCTTTGCAAACTAAAGTCTTGTCTTCGTACATTGGAAATACCTCTCTTCGGTTTTTTGCCCCGTGAAAATCTACCAGGAAATGGTTGTAACGCAGGGTGAATAAAATGCGCGGCACTTTTTTACCGCTTGTTGGATTATACACAATCCAAAGGGATTTGTCAATCCTTTATGAAAGATATTTCTCCAATTATTTGAGATTTATGCATTTTTTCCAATTCCTACACAAAGTTTTTGGTGAAAAGGATAAGGACGGCTTAAAATCCGACCTTTAGATCGAGAACTGGGTCTGCCCCTGGTAGGGGATGTGCAGGTGGTCATAGGCCAGGGGCGTGACGCAGCGTCCCCGGGGGGTGCGGGTCAGAAAGCCCAGCTGCATCAGATAGGGCTCATACACATCCTCCAGCGTGACGGCCTCCTCGCCGATGGTGGCGGCCAGAGTTTCCAGGCCAACGGGACCGCCGCCATAATTCTGGATGATGGCGGTGAGCATCCGGCGGTCGATGGCGTCCAGTCCCAGCTTGTCCACCTCCAGCCGCCGCAGGGCAAGGTCGGCTGCCTCCTTGGTGATGGTTCCGTCGCCCATGACCTGGGCAAAGTCCCGGACCCGGCGCAGAAAGCGGTTGGCAATTCGGGGCGTTCCCCGGCTGCGGGAGGCGATCTCCATGGCACCCTCCGGCTCAATGGCCATCCCCAGGATGGTGGCGGACCGGGTGACAATGGCAGCCAGCTCTTCCGGCGTGTAGAGCTCCAGCCGCAGAGACACGCCGAACCGGTCCCGCAGGGGGGCGGAGAGCTGACCGGCCCGGGTGGTTGCGCCTACCAGGGTGAATTTCGGCAGGTCCAGCCGGATGGAATTGGCGCTGGGCCCTTTGCCGACGATGATGTCGATTGCAAAATCCTCCATAGCGGGGTAGAGGATTTCCTCCACCACCCGGTTCAGACGGTGGATCTCATCGATGAAGAGAATGTCTCCGGCGTTCAGATTGGTCAGCAGGGCGGCAAGATCGCCGGGCTTTTCAATGGCGGGGCCGGAGGTGATCCGGATACCCGCCCCCATTTCGTTGGCTATGACGCCGGCCAGGGTGGTTTTGCCCAGGCCGGGAGGGCCATAGAGCAGCACATGGTCCAGGGGCTCATTGCGCCGCCGGGCGGCTTCGATGTAGACGGAGAGATTCCCCTTGGCCTTCTCCTGGCCTGTATAGTCGGAGAGCAGCTTGGGCCGCAGACCGATTTCCGCTGCGTCCTGGGGGGTATAGGTGGGCAGCACCAGGGGGGCTTCCGCCTCCTGGGAAAATTCCAAACTCATTTGCGTTACCTCCTGTTATCCCTTCATAACCATAGCCCGCAGGGCATGGCGGATCAGGTCTTCCGTGGTCATATTGGGGTCCGCGCCCTTGAGGGCCAGAGAAATTTCGGCAGGAGAGTAGCCCAGCTCCTGCAATGCCGCTGTGGCAAGGCCTACGCTGCTGCTCTTCTGCACGGGAGCGGCAGCAGGCCCTCCGGAGAAGTCCAGCTCCATATTGGAGCCGCCGATTTTGTCCTTCAATTCCAGAATGATCCGCTGGGCAATTTTTTTGCCGATGCCTTGAGCGGCGGTAAGCATCTTTTCGTCCCCAGTCATGACAGCCAGGGTGAAGTTTTGCGGGCCGCCGGAGGACAGAATGGACAGTGCGGCTTTGGGGCCCACACCGTTGACGGCGGTGAGCAGCTCATAGCAGCGCTGCTCCTCCCGGGTGGAGAAGCCGTAGATGTCGTAAGCGTCCTCTTTGATGGACTCCGTAACATAGAGCTTGGCGGGGGTGTTCAATTTCAGCTGGGCAGCGGTATAGGTGGTGATGCGGCAGCCGTAGCCCACGCCGCCGCAGTCGATGACGGCCAGACCGGGCTCCAGCACGGTCACCGGGCCGGAAACGTAGTATAGCATTAAGAAAACTCCTTGCTTGAAAAATTCCGTTATTTCTGGGCCATGGCCAGCAGAGAGGTGCTGGAACGGGCGTGGCACAGGGCGATGGCAACGGCATCCGCTGCGTCATCGGGCTTGGGAACGGCGGGAAGATTTAGAATGCGCTTGGTCATGTCCATGACCTGATGCTTGGAGGCATTGCCGTAGCCTACCACGGCTTGCTTGACCTGCATGGGCTTGTACTCATACACAGGCACACCCGCCTGCTGGACTGCCAGCAGAATGACGCCCCGGGCCTGAGCAACCTTAATGCCGGTTGTGACATTGTTGCCAAAGAACAGCTCTTCAATGGCCACGGCATCGGCCTGGGCCAATTGCATGAGCTCTGTCATGTTGTTGTAGATCTCTCCCAGACGCCAGTTGAAGTCCGTGTTTGGAGGCGTGGTAATGGCACCGCAGCGGAGCAGGCGGCAGGCCCCCCGCTGGGCCTCCACAATGCCGAAGCCCGTAATGCCATAGCCCGGGTCAATGCCGAGAATGCGCATTACAGCCCACCTCCGGCAATGGTCAGAAGCTGATAGATCACAAAGGCAATGGCGAGAACAAGCCCGAGCCGTGCCGCCCAGACCTGCCAGGCGGGGCGGGAGACGTAGCCATTTTCCTGGGTTTCGTTTTCCATGGATGGTTCACCTCGAAGAATACTATATCACACTTTTGAGCGAATTCAAAGCTTTATTTCACCGATTGCACAATGGCTCCCGCTGTGCATTAGGAGTCTGCAGGCCGCAAGCGGCCAACATCCTCTATACCTTTCAGGGGAGCCCCAAAAGGAAGGGGCGGCAATTTTGCCGCCCCCTGAAAGGTCAGTCTTCTTTTTTCGGTTCTGCCTTTGGCTTCTTCGGATGCTTCCTCCTGTGCCGCTTCACCAGGGCGAGAAGGCCCCAGAGGATCAGGCCGAAGAGAAGAATATAGGGAATGTTCATAAGCACGAAGCTGATGAAGTCCAGGATCAGATTCCCGACGCCCTTGACACTGCTTACGAACCCGTCCCGGATTTTTTCCAGACGGCTCTTCTCCACTACGGGCGTGTATTCCGTGACCTCGGACAGGCTCAGATTTACGGTGGCGTAGTCAATTTGATTGTCCAGCACCTTCAGCTGGGAGGCATAGCGCTCCAGCTCGCCCCGTACCTCTGTCAGCCGGGATTCGATTTCCAGCAGATCGGACATGGTTTCGGCCTGCTCCATCAGTTCCAAAAGCCGGGCCTGTTCGGTTTTCAGGGCGGCGATCCGGCTTTCCGTGTCCACGTATTGCAGGGTCACATCCTCGGTGGAGCGGGAGGAGGAGACCACATTTCCTGTTTCCTCCACAGCGGCGATCAGCTCTGAGAGCTTGTCCGCAGGCACCCGGAGGGTCAGGTCGGCATTGCGGTAACGGCGGCCGGAATAGAGGCTGCCGTTATAAATGTACTGGTCTTCCACATAGCCCCCCAGGGCGGTGAGCCGGTCGGTGACGGTTTGCAGGGCCGGTTCCAGTTCCTGGGCCTCGGCAGTAATGTCCATGCGGATAATGAATTTCCGGCCCTGGGGCAGATTGTCCAGGGAGCTTTCGGAGCCGTTGGTTTCCAGAGCGTCTTCTCCGTAGCCGGAATCATAGCTAGCGGCCCAGGTCTCGGCAACGGTGTCGGATTTCATACTGCTGCTGCCGCAGCCGGTCAACAGCAGGAGCAGGGCCAGCAGCAGACAGATCCCTTTTTTCATAAGGCATTCCTCCTTTTTTATTTTCAATTTCAGCATACCATGGGAAAAGCCAAATTGCAAGAGAACCACCGGGAAATTAAGGAAAACTTCAATTTTCGGTTTTGGTAAAATTCACGGAATTGTGCTTGCATTGCCCCCCGGTTTTCGGTATAATGGGGGGACAGTAGGAGAGGGAGGAACCGTTCGATGGCAAAACTATACTTTAAGTACGGGGCCATGGGCTCCAGCAAAACGGCCCAGGCACTGATCACCAAATACAATTATGAGGAAAACGATCTGCGGGTGTGGCTGCTAAAGCCCAGCGCAGACCTGCGGGACGGGGAGCACACCCTGTCCAGCCGCATCGGCCTCAGCGCAAAGGCGGATGTGCTGCCGCCGGACAGAGATGCCTATGCCTGGTTCCGGCAGGAGCATCTGGGAAAGTGCGATGTGATCATCGTGGACGAGTGCCAGTTTCTCACGGTGGACCAGATCGACCAGCTGCGCGCCATTGTGGACGACTACAATGTGCCGGTGATGTGCTTCGGCCTGCGCACGGACTTCCAGACCCACCTGTTCCCCGGCTCGCTGCGGCTCATGGAGGTGGCAGATACCATCCAGGAGATCAAAACCATCTGCGACTGTGGGGCCAAGGCCACGGTCAATGCCCGAATCGACAGCCAGGGCCACATTGTCACCCAAGGCGCGCAGGTCTTCCTGGGGGGCAACGACAGCTATATCGCCATGTGCCACAAGTGCTATATCCGGGGCATCCGGGAAAACAAAATTATCCAACTACACAATCACTGAAAAAGGAATGATAAACCATGGAACTGAAAGATATTTTGGCAAAATGTGACCACACCCTCCTGGCCCAGACTGCAACCTGGGCAGAAATCAAGGCCCTCTGCGATGACGGCATGAAGTATCATACCGCCTCCGTGTGCATCCCCGCTTCCTTTGTAAAACAGGCCAAGGACTATGTGGGCAACAAACTTCCCATCTGCACGGTCATCGGCTTCCCCAATGGCTATGATACCACCGCCGCCAAGTGCTTCATGGCCGCCGATGCCGTGGACAACGGGGCGGACGAGGTGGATATGGTCATCAATATCGGCTGGGCCAAGGCCGGGCTTTTTGACCAGGTGCGCGATGAGATTGCCGCCGTGAAGAAGGCCTGCAAGGGCAAACTCCTGAAGGTCATCATCGAGACCTGCCTGCTGACGGATGAAGAGAAGATCGCCCTTTGCAAGGCCGTCTCCGATTCCGGTGCGGACTACATTAAGACCTCTACCGGCTTCTCCAAGGCCGGCGCCACCTTCCACGATGTGGAGCTGTTTGCGGCGAATGTTGCCCCCCATGTAAAGATCAAGGCCGCGGGCGGCATTTCCAGTCTGGCCGACGCGGAAGAATTCATTCGCCTGGGCGCTTCCCGCCTGGGCACCTCCCGAATCGTCAAGCTGGCCAAGGCCATGGAGAAAAACGAAACAGCCGCCAACGACGGCAGCTATTAAGGAAGGAGATACTGCAATGCTCACAACCCCTACCCCTCATATTTCCGCCAAACCCGGCGATTTTGGAAAGACTGTGCTGATGCCCGGTGACCCCCTGCGCAGCAAATTCATTGCGGAAAACTTTTTGGAAAATCCTGTGCTGGTGAACAATGTTCGGGGCGTCCAGGGCTATACCGGCGCCTATAAGGGCATCCGGGTGTCCGTCATGGCCTCCGGCATGGGTATGCCTGCCATCGGTATTTACTCCCATGAGCTGTTCAATGGCTACGGCGTGGAGAACATCATCCGGGTCGGCTCCGCCGGTGCCATCCAGGAGAATATCAAGCTGTATGATCTGGTGCTGGGGCAGGGGGCCTGCACCGATTCCAATTGGGCCAGCCAGTACCATCTGCCCGGTACCTTTGCCCCCATTGCCAGCTGGGAGCTGCTCAGCGAGGCGGTTAAAGCCTGCGAGGCCAACGGAGCCCAGTACCATGTGGGCAATATCAATTCTTCCGATACCTTCTATGGGGACCATGTGGGGGTGCCCGAGGGCCTGGACAGCGTTTACGGCCTGAAAAAGATGGGTGTCATGGCCCTGGAGATGGAGGCTGCCGCCCTGTATATGAACGCTGCCCGGTATGGCAAGCGGGCCCTGTGCATCTGCACCATTTCCGACCATATTCTGACCGGCGAAGAGACCACCTCCGAAGAGCGCCAGACCGCCTTCACCACCATGATGAAGGTAGCCCTGGATGTGGCTGCCGCCATGGAGAACAAGTGATATGAAGCGTGTATTTCTGATCGTTCTGGATTCCTGCGGCATCGGACAGATGCCGGACTGCGAGAAGTTTGGGGACATCGGGGTCAATACCCTCCGCTCCTGCTCCACCTCCCGGAAATTTTCCATTCCCAATCTTTTAAAAGCCGGAATCGGCAGCATTGACGGCGTGGACTATCTGCCAAAAGCCGAGCAGCCCCAGGGGGCCTATGCCCGGCTGACCGAGGCCTCCATGGGCAAGGACACCACCATCGGCCACTGGGAAATTGCGGGCGTGGTCTCTCCGGAGCCCCTGCCCACCTTCCCGGATGGATTCCCTCAGGAGGTGCTGGCGGAATTTGAGAAGCAGACCGGCCGGGGTGTACTGTGCAACAAGCCCTATTCCGGCACGGATGTGATTCGGGATTACGGCGAGGAGCAGTTGAAAACCGGCAAGTGGATCGTCTATACCTCTGCCGATTCCGTGTTCCAGGTGGCGGCCCATGAGGATTTGATTCCGCTGGAGGAGCTCTACGACGCCTGCCGGAAGGCCCGGAAGATTCTGCGGGGCAAGTACGGTGTGGGCAGGGTCATTGCGCGGCCTTATGTGGGCACTGCCGAGGCGGGCTTCACCAGAACCGCCAACCGGCACGACTTCTCCCTGGAGCCCCCTGCGAGAACCCTGCTGGACGCCGTAAAGGATGCCGGGCAGGAGGTGCTGGCCGTGGGCAAGATCTTCGACATCTTTGCCGGGCGGGGCACCACGGACCATGTTTACAACAAGAGCAATGCCGATGGAATGCAGCACACCGTGGACTATGTCAAGCGGGATTTCCGGGGACTGTGCTTTGTGAACCTGGTGGATTTTGATATGCAATTCGGCCACCGCCGGGATATTGACGGCTATGCCAACGCTCTGACGGAGTTTGACACCTGGCTGGGCGAATTCGAAAAGTCGCTGCAGGAAGACGACCTGGTGCTCATCACCGCAGACCACGGCTGTGACCCTGCCTATACGGCCACCACGGACCACACCCGGGAGTATGTGCCCCTGATTGCCCTGGGCAGTCAGGTCCGCCCCGGTTCTCTGGGGACCCGGGCCTCCTTTGCGGACATCGCCGCCACGGTGGCGGAGCTGCTGGATGTGCCCTTTGAGACGCCGGGAAAGAGCTTTGCCAAGGAGTTGCTGAAGTAATGGATGCAAAGGCTTTGATTGCCGCTGCGGTGGAGGCCATGGGGCACGCCTACGCGCCCTACTCCGGCTATAAGGTTGGCGCGGCGCTGCTGTGCGCCGACGGCACGGTCTATGGCGGCTGCAATATTGAAAACGGCTCCTATGGGGCAACGAACTGCGCCGAGCGCACGGCCTTTTTCAAGGCTGTCTACGATGGCCACCGGGATTTTTCGGCCATTGCGGTCTGCGGCGGAAAGGATGGGATCATTTCCGATGTGTTCCCACCCTGCGGCATCTGCCGCCAGGTCATGCGGGAATTCTGTGAGGACAATTTCAAAATCTATCTTGTGGGGAAGGACGGTACCTATATGGAGCGGACCCTGGCCCAGCTCCTGCCGGACAGCTTCTGCCCCAAGACCCATATGCAAAAGTAGGTACAAACCGCACATTTCCCTGTTGATTTTTTTGGCAGAGTGTGCAATAATGGAATCCGTAGGGAAACCTACGCAAATTACTTAGGAGGAATGAAAACAATGAGAAAGATTCTTGCAATGCTTCTCGCTGTCGTGATGGTCCTGGGCCTGTGCGCCTGCGGCGGAAATTCCGCAGCTCCTGCCGAGACCACCGCTGCTGCAACCGAGGCACCCGCTGCCGCTGAGAATGCAGATGATGTCCCCGATGAGATGACCTCTTCCGACGGCAAGTACGAGATTGCCTTCGTCACCGATGTGGGCCAGCTGAAGGACAAGTCCTTCAACCAGGGCACCTTCGACGGCGTGAAGCTGTACGCTGCCAATGCCGGTAAGTCCTACAAGTACTACCAGCCCGCCGGCGGCGACCAGGCTACCGATGACGACCGTTACGATGCCATGAAGCTGGCTGTCGAGAACGGTGCAAAGGTTGTTGTCTGCGCAGGCTTCATGCAGGGCACTGCACTGCAGAAGGCTGCTGAGGAATTTACCGATACCCGCTTTGTCTTCATTGACGGCTGGGCACTGGGCCTGAATAACGTTGCCGGTATCGCCTTCCAGGAAGAGCAGTGCGGCTACCTGGCCGGTTACGCCGCTGTTATGGACGGCTACACCAAGCTGGGCTTCACCGGCGGCGGCGGCGGTGCCAATGCTGCCTGCAACCGCTATGGCTACGGCTTCGTGCAGGGCGCTGACGCTGCTGCTGCTGCCAAGGGCGTAAAGGTTGAGATGAACTACTCCTGGCTGTACGGCGCTTCCTTCCAGGCATCCAACGAGCTGCAGACCATGGCTGCCGGCTGGTATCAGAACGGTACCGAGGTCATCTTCGCCTGCGGCGGTTCTATGTTCCAGTCCGTTGCCGCTGCCGCTTCCGCTGAGGATGCCAGTGTCATCGGCGTGGACGTTGACCAGTCCTTCGAGTCTGATACCGTCATCACCTCTGCTATGAAGGGCATCGGCCAGGCTGCTGAGACTGCTCTGAAGGCTGCAGAGTCTGACGACACCTGGAACGCTTTCATTGGCGATGGTGCAACCACCATTACCCTGGGCGCGAAGGACAACGCTGTGGGCCTGCCCACCGCTACCTGGTCTCTGAACGGCTGGACCGTGGAAGAGTACGAGCAGATGCTCGCCGACATCGTGGCCGGTAAGGTCGTAATCGACGGCTCCGACGTTCCCGAACCCGCCAGCACCGACAATGTGACTGTCAATATCGTCAAGTAATTTGCATAACCCCGTGCCCCTGCGGTAACAACCGCAGGGGCATTCTTTATAGTGCTTATGCCGAAAAAATGCGGGACGGGAAAGAATGGATATTGCATTTTGACCGCGCCGATGTTACAATAACTTCATACGAAAATACCGGGCCTGGGTGCGTCTATAGGATGTATCGGGGCTTTCGGCTTTCTTTCGGTGAAAACGCAGGGAGGAGGGCAAGTAGATTATGGATTCGGAATACGTAATTGAAATGCTCAATATCAGAAAAGAATTTCCCGGCATAGTGGCGAACGACGACATCACCCTTCAGCTGAAGCGGGGCGAGATCCATGCGCTGCTGGGCGAAAACGGTGCGGGAAAATCCACCTTGATGAGCGTCCTGTTCGGCCTTTACCAGCCGGAAAAGGGTGTCATTAAAAAGAACGGTGAGGTGGTCCAGATCCGGGACCCCAACGATGCCACGGCACTGCATATCGGCATGGTACATCAGCACTTCAAGCTGGTGGATGTGTTCACCGTGCTGGATAATATTATTCTTGGCGCGGAGGATACCAAGTGCGGTTTTCTGCAGCGGAAAAACGCCCGGAAAAAGGTCCGGGAGCTGTCCGATAAATACGGCCTGGCCGTAGACCTGGACGCAAAGATCGAGGATATCTCCGTGGGCATGCAGCAGCGTACCGAGATCCTTAAGATGCTTTACCGGGATAATGAGATTCTGATTTTTGACGAGCCCACCGCAGTCCTGACTCCCCAGGAGATCGACGAGCTCATGGAGATCATGCGGGGCTTTGCCAGAGAGGGCAAGTCCATCCTGTTTATCACCCACAAGCTCAATGAGATCATGGCGGTCTCCGACCGGGTCACGGTTCTGCGGAAGGGCAAGCTGGTTGGAACGGTAAACACCAAGGATACCACCAAGGAAGCACTCTCTGCCATGATGGTGGGCCGTCCCGTGCAGCTGGAAGTCCATAAGGGCCCTGCCCACCCGGGCAAGGTGGTGCTGGATGTGCAGCACATGACCGTTCCCTCCAAGCTCCACAAGAACAATGCAGTCAAGGATGTTTCCTTCCAGGTAAGGGAGGGGGAAATCGTCTGCATCGCCGGTATCGACGGCAACGGCCAGACGGAGCTGATTTACGGCCTGTCCGGTCTGGAAAAGATGACCTCCGGCACCATTACCCTGGACGGCAAGGACCTGACCAGGATGAGCATCCACAAGCGGAATCTCAGCGGCATCAGCCATATCCCTGAGGATCGGCACAAGCACGGCCTGGTGCTGGATGATACCCTGGAAAACAATCTGGTGCTCCAGAGCTACACGGATCCCCGTTTCCAGCATATGGGCTTTATCAAATCCGGCGAGGTCCGGGACTATGCTCTGAAGATTATCGATGAATACGATGTCCGCTCCGGCCAGGGCCCTGTGACCATCACCCGGAGTATGTCCGGCGGTAACCAGCAGAAGGCCATTATCGGCCGGGAAATCGACCGGGGTACGCCCCTGCTGCTGGCGGTTCAGCCCACCCGCGGCCTGGACGTGGGTGCCATTGAGAATGTCCATGCCCAGCTGGTTGCCCAGCGGGATGCGGGCAAGGCAGTGCTGCTGGTTTCTCTGGAGCTGGATGAGGTCATGAACCTGTCCGACCGCATTCTTGTCATGTACGAGGGTGAGATCGTGGGCGAGCTGGATCCCAAGAAGACCACCGTTCAGGAGCTGGGCCTGTATATGTCCGGCGCGAAACGCAGCGGAAAAGGAGAGGCCTGAATATGAAAGACAAATTGCAGGAGCTTTATAACAAAAGCGGCACCCGCAAGGTGCTTGCTTCCCTGATCTCCATCCTGATTGGCCTGGTGGTGGGTGCTGTTGTGGTCATTGCCGTTGGCCTGTCCAAGGATACCATTACCAATCAGGGCATGTGGGACGGCGTGAAGCTGATTTTCGCGGGCATCCTGTCCACCGGACGGAACGCGGCGGGCAACCTGACCTGGGGCTACAATGCCCAGGCTCTGGGCAATATGCTATTCCGGGCAACGCCGCTGATCATGACCGGCCTTTCCGTGGCCGTGGCCTATAAGACGGGCCTGTTTAATATTGGTGCACCCGGTCAGTACCTGATGGGCACTATGGCATCTCTGATAATCGCCCTGTCCATCCCCACCACCTCCGTGCCTGTCTGGCTCGTCTGGCTGCTGGCCTTTTTGGGCGGCTGCGTTGCCGGTGCGCTGTGGGGTGCCATTCCCGGTGCGCTGAAAGCGCTGCTGGGCATCAACGAGGTTCTGGCCTGCATCATGACCAACTGGCTGGCCGCCAATCTTGTCACCTGGGCCTTCGATGCCAGCAACTTCAAAAACATGGTGGAAAACACCAAGTCCGGCTATATTTACAAGACCTCCTACAACGGTGTTGCCACAGCCAAAATGGGGCTGGACAAGCTGTTCCCGGGCTCTCAGGTTAATGGCGGCATTCTGGTTGCCATTCTGATTGCCGTCCTTGTGTATATCCTCATCAACAGGACTACCCTGGGCTATGAGTTGAAGGCCTGCGGTGCCAACCGGCACGCGGCCCGGTACGCCGGTATCAACGACAAGCGGGACATCGTCCTGTCTATGGCCATCGCCGGAGCACTGTCCGGCGGCGGTGCAGCGCTGTACTGGCTGGCCGGCAACACGGAGTTCTATTGGTCCACCTACCAGACCCTGCCCAGCGCGGGCTTCAATGGCATCCCCGTGGCACTGCTGGCGGTGAACAACCCCATCGGCGTGATCTTCACCGGCATTTTTATGGCCATGCTGGATATCGTGGGTGTGCAGCTCACCGGCTATACCGCTTACAATGAGTACATCACCGATGTGATCATCTCCGTGATCGTCTACTTAAGTGCTTTCTCCCTGGTGATTCAGATGATGCTTCCCAAGTGGAAGAAGAAGGGAATGCCCAACGCCAATGCCGAGCCTGCGGCCACCACGGCCCCCAAGCCGGAAACAGAGAAAGGGGACAAGGAAGCATGACTTTTCTGATTCAGCAAACGCTGCTGTACGCGGTGCCTCTGATGATCGTGGCACTGGCCGGTGTCTTTGCCGAGCGCAGCGGTATTATCAATCTGGCCTTGGAAGGCATTATGATCTTCGGCGCCTTTATCGGCGTTCTGTTTGTTCGGAATATGCAGAGCGTGCAGGCCATTGCCAATGCCTATGCCAATAAACAGTGGCTGACTCTCCAGGGGCTGGAGCTGCTGGCAATGCTGGTGGCGGCGGCCCTGGGCGCACTGTTCTCCCTGCTGCTGAGCTTCGCCTCCATCAACCTGAAGGCGGACCAGACCATCGGCGGCACGGCCCTGAACCTGATGGCCCCTGCTCTGGTGCTGTTCCTGATTCGAATTCTGGCCAACCAGAATACCCTGCAGATGGCCACCGGTGATGCAGCCTCCTGGTTTATGCTGAAAAAATCCACCTTCGGCATTCCCAAGAATCAGGACATCGGTTTCCTGGGGGCGACCTTCCTGAACAAGGTGTACCTGGCAACCTATGTCTGCATCCTGCTGTTTATTATCCTGTCTGTGATCCTCTACAAGACCCGCTTCGGCCTCCGGCTGCGGGCCTGCGGTGAGAATCCCCAGGCGGCGGACAGCCTGGGCATCAACGTCTATAAGATGCGCTATGCCGGTACCACCATTTCCGGCGCTCTGGCAGGCATGGGCGGCTTCGTGTATGCCCTGACCACCACCAACTGCACCGCCAACGGCGATGTGGCGGGCTTCGGCTTCCTGGCTCTGGCTGTTATGATCTTCGGCAACTGGACGCCTCTGAATATCGCCGGGGCATCTCTGCTCTTTGGCCTCTTCAAATGTATCGCAGCGGCCTACAGCAGCCTGGACCTGAACGGTGACGGCGTGTATCTGCTGGCGCAGCTGGGCATTTCCTCCCATCTATACCGGATGCTGCCCTATCTTGTCACATTGGTCGTTCTGGCTTTCACCTCCAAGAAGTCCCGGGCCCCCAAGGCCGAGGGCATTCCCTACGACAAGGGAACCAGATAATATGTACAGCCCCCGCCGTTTTTTCGGCGGGGGCTTACTTTTGCGAATGCGATTGCTTTCTTCGTGCTTTTCTGATATACTTCGCTTCAGGTAGGATATAGGATAAATTGAAATTTGGGGGGTACCGTATGAATACGATTTGGTCGCAGTATATTCAAAATATTGGAACGCTCTATCTTTCACGTTCTCTGAGATTTGCGGACCAGTTCCAAGAAAGATATATGGAAGCTTTTGAAATTGATGAAAAAAGCAGTATGCTTGAAATCGGGTGCGGTCCGGGCGCTTTGGCGCAGTCCCTCCGGCGATGGTATCCCCATGCTCGAATATGCGGCGTTGATCGGGACAGCAGTTTTATTTCGTTTGCCCGGGAAAAAGCGCCTGATGTTGATTTTTTGGAGGGCGACGCCACGGCGCTGGCCTTTGAGGACCGCTCCTTCGATGTCACCATTTCCAATACGGTCGCGGAGCATATCGAACCTTCTGTATTTTATGGTGAACAGTATAGAGTCCTGAGGGAAAACGGCGTATGCCTCGTTTTGTCCGCACGAAGAGGAATCAATATTCCTGCATCCTGTATCTCAGAAGAAACGGAATTTGAACAGGATATTTGGCGGCGGGCAGATGCGTATTTCAAGGAAATACACGCAAAATACAGGGTGGGTAAGTATCCGCAGAGCGAGGCGGAATTGCCGCTCTGTATGGAAAGGTATGGATTCCGGAATGTTTCAACAGAATATATTGCTGTAAACTTGACGCCGGATGATCCTTGCTACCCGGCGGAAATGGCCCATGCCATGATAAATGCCAACCGGCAAAATGACCTTGATTATGCGCAGAGTCTGCTGCAAATCGCAGGCCAGGCTGTGACAGCTTCGGAGGTTGAGGAACTGAAACGGTTGGTAAACGCCAAGTATGATAAGAGAATCCTGCTCTATGACCAGGGCGTCAAGCAATGGGACACAAACGTGTCTATAACAATGGTTGTAAGAGGCGTTAAGTAATCAACAGCCCACAGTCTGTTGGGGTGTGAGAAAATACTTGTGCGTTTTAGAAAACAGCACATATTGAATGCGGACACCGCCAGAATTTTGACGGTGTCCGCATTTTTTCGCTTTTAACGGATTGCCTCGGTAATGGTTCCACCGCCCAGGACCATGTCGCCTTGATAGAGCACCACGGCCTGTCCGGGGGTCACGGCCCGCAGGGGTTGGGCGAACTCCACCCGGGCGAAGCCATCTGCCTCCGGGAACACCCGGCCCGGCTGCTCAAACTGGCTGTGGCGGATCTTGACGGTGACATCCATAGGTTCCGTCAGCTCCGGGAAGGGAAACCAATTCCAGTCGTTTGCCTGCAAGGCAGAGGAAAACAGGGAACTGTTGGGGCCAACGGTGACGGTATTGGCCTGCATATCCTTTCCGCAGACATAGACCGGTTTGCCCATGGCAAGCCCTAAGCCTTTGCGCTGACCGATGGTATAGCGTACAGCGCCGTGGTGCTTGCCCACAACCTTGCCGCTCTCGTCCAGAAAATCTCCCTGGGGATAGGTCTTTCCGGTGTATCGTTCCAGAAAGGCGGTGTAGTCCCCGTCCGGCACGAAGCAGATGTCCTGGCTGTCGTGCTTCCGGGCGGTGACAAAGCCGTGTTCTTCCGCAATGGCGCGGACCTGGGGCTTGGTCAGTTCGCCTAAGGGGAAGAGGGTGTGGCAGAGCATCTCCTGGGTCAGGCAGTAGAGAAAATAGGTCTGATCCTTGGCCTTATCTGCGGCCTTGTATAATAGGCAGCGGCCCGTATCCGGGTCCCGGCGGATCCGGGCATAGTGGCCGGTGACGACATACTGGCATCCCAGCTCCTGGGCCCGGTGCAGCAGGGTACCGAATTTCAGGTAGCGGTTGCAGTCAATGCAGGGGCTGGGCGTGTCGCCTCGCTCGTAGCAGCGGACGAATTTGTCCATGACCGTCTCCCGGAAGGCATCCTGAAAATTAAAGGTATAGTGGGGCATTCCCATGCGGCGGGCCACGCTTTTTGCGTCCTCCACATCGTCCAGGGAGCAGCAGGTGCTCTGCTGATCTTCCCCCAAAACATCGTTGCTGAACAGTCGCATGGTGGCGCCGATGCACGCATAGCCCGCCTGCTGGGTCAAAAAGGCTGCTACGGAACTGTCTACACCGCCGCTCATGCCGATAAGCGCTTTTTCCATGATCAAATCTCCTAAGGACTTTTTTCGGAGTATAGCAAGGGGAGGGGAAAAAGTCAAGGCATGCTCATTACAGAAAATAATTTTTATAATTACAATTTTGTCATTATTTTGGGGAAAAATGGGAGTGAGCAGGAAAAAACAGCCTGAAAAATGTGAGAAAAGAAAAACGAAGAAACAAAAGAGTAACAAAAGTGTAATTATTTTGAAAATAGGGGTTGCAATTTGTAATCATCTCTGTTATAATACCAGTAAATTTAAAGACCATGAGGGGAAGTGTCCCATGAAGAATCGATTCCTCTGCGGTTTGCTGGCGGTTTGTTTGCTTGTGGCGATGCTTCCGGCCACAGTGATCACCGCCTCCGCAGATACCAGGACGGTCAGCGAAAACCTGATTGCCGTCCTGAAACAGCTGGAGGGCTTCAGCGCCAAGGCTTATGTCAGCGGCGGCCAATGGAGCATCGGCTACGGCACAGCCGGCAGCCCCGGACAGACCATTACGGAAGCAGAAGCAGACAAGGCCCTACGGGACCACCTGAAGGCAGTGGAGGACAAGCTCAATGCCTTCGATGCGGGGTGGAATCTGAAGCTTACCCAGCAGCAGTTCGATGCGCTGGCAAGCCTTTCCTACAATGTAGGCACCGGATGGATGAATACCTCCGGACGCCTGCGGGATGCCATTACGGGCAAGGCCTCAGAGGCTAAGTTCCTCTTTGGCATGAGCCTCTGGGCCAACAACGGCACGTCCCCGGATCCGGGGCTGCTGCAGCGGCGCATGGCAGAGGCAGATATCTACTTAAACGGCGTATACGGTAAGAAAAGCGGAACCTATACATACACCATCTTCGATGCCAACGGCGGAACGGCCGGCAGCGGGGGAGAGGACAAGATGCAGGGCTACCGCCGGGACGGCTCCACCCAGATTCTGGTTGCGGATCCCACCCTCAGCGGCTATAGCTTCGCGGGCTGGTTCACCCAGCGCAGCGGCGGCACCAGGGTCACGACTCTGGACAGCTCCACCGCAGGCGTGACGCTGTATGCACAGTATTCTTCCAACGGCTCTAGCGGCTGGACCGGCGGAACGGAGCTGGAGGGCAGCGACGGCACCACCAAGGTCATCGCCGAGGGCACCGTGAAATGCACCTCCTATGTAAACGTTCGAAAGGGTCCGGGCACCGGCTACACCATCCTGGCAAGAGCCACAGCCGGGAGCAAAGCGGAGATCTACCAGACCAAATGGGTCGGTTCCTCTCAGTGGGGCCGGATGGCCAACGGCTGGATCTGTATGGACTATGTGTCCCTGAGCTCCGGTTCCCAGAGCGGGACAGACAGCAGCGGGGCTGCGCAGACCTCCGGAACCGTCACGGGCAGCAATGTGAATGTCCGCAGCGGTGCCGGTACGGGCTATGGAATCGTGGGCCGGAAGAACTCCGGAGATACGGTTACCGTTTATGAGCGAAAAACCGCCGGAGGCCTGAACTGGGGCCGCATCGGCAACAACCAATGGATCTGCCTGGCCTATGTGCGGCTGGATGGCTCCGGGGAAGCGGTGACGCCGCAGCCCGGCAGCGAGTCCAATGCCTCCACAAACGGAGACGGCAGTACAACGGTGCAGGATACGGGTTCGGTGATCAGTACAACGGGACTGAACGTCCGATCCGGTCCCGGCACCGGCTACGCAAGGATCAAGACCTTGGCCCCCGGAACGGCGGTGTCCGTTTACGAGTACAAGGATGTGAGCGGTGTCCGTTGGGGCCGCATCGGCACCAGCCAATGGGTCTGCATGACCTATGTTCAGCTCTCCCGCCAGTCTGGTACGGAGACTTCTTCCGGAACAGGCACGGTTATCAGCAGCACCGTTTTGAATATCCGTTCCGGTCCCGGAACGAGTTATTCCAGAGTCGGTCAGCTTCAGCCCGGTGCAAGGGTGAAGATCACCGAGCAGACAAGAGTCGGCGGTGTCCTCTGGGGACACATAAGCCAGGGCTGGGTCTGTATGCAGTATGTGAAAATGGAAAGCAATTAAAACAGCAATGGATAATGGATAATGGAAAAATGGAAACAATGGATTGGAGGAAACAAATCATGAAGAAGACATTCACCCGCGCTTTGTCGGGCCTGCTGGCTGCCGCGCTGATCGTGGCCATGCCGGTGGCTGCTGCGGCAGAGGATGGCATTGCGACCTATTCGGTCTCGGAAGTCAGTTCCGTGTGCAATCACACCGCAGCTGCGACCAACGATACGGTCAAGGCTGTGAAGACTGTGGCACCCACCTGCACCACTCCGGGCTATACGGAGTACAGCTGCAAGGAGTGCGGCCAGGTTTTCTATGGCAGCTACAAGGGGATGCTGGGTCACAACTACCAGGAGGAGACCCTCAGCAACGGTGACATTAAGTACACCTGCACCACCTGCAAGAGAAGCTTTACCCTTTCCGCCAGCGCGGGCAAGCATGACCACATTGGTACCAGTGCAAACCTGGTAGCAGAGGTCCACACCGCTACCTGCAAGAGCTATGGTTATACCGTGTATACCTGCAATATCCCCGGCTGCGGCTATGAGCAGTATGGCGATTACAGCCAGCCCCTGGCCCACACCTACGGCGAGTGGGAGATCGTAAAGGATGCTACGGAGACCACCTGCGGCACCGCCAGGCATTACTGCCAGGTTTGCGGCGAGGCGGAGACCGTGCATACCGCAAAGCTGACGCCCTATTCCAAGCAGGGCCGCATCACCAAGGACCTGACACCTGTCTACAACAGCGAGAGCGGCAATACTGTGGTCATGTACCTGGCCAAGGGTGTGACCTTTGAGTTTGCCAATGTGAAGTACGGCAGCCGCTACAAGGTGTCTGCGTTCAAGGATGTATATGGCAAGACTTCTGCCAGCGGCGAATACTATGTTGCAATTGACAGCGTGGAAGTAGATCCTGGCACTGTGCCTGTCTACACCGCCTATACCGGTCTGCAGAAGATCGTGACCGTCACCACAGACGGCCGCCTGAACGTCCGCTCCGGCCACTCCGATACCAGCGCCGTGGTGAGTTCCGTAGCCAAGGGCGAGACCCTGTATATCTACGAAGTCCAGGGCAACTGGGGCCGCATCAGCGCCACGGAGAACAAGTGGGTGCAGACCGTTGACGGTGAAGTGAGTTCCATTCCTGTCTTCGGCTGCGGTGACCAGCAGAGCCTGAGCACCCCTGATGCTCCCGCCAAGGAGCTGGCAGATGTCGGCACCGTAACGGCTCAGGTCAGCACCATCGTCCGCGACAGCGGCAATAAGTCCGTGGGCAGTCTGCCCAAGGGCACAAAGATCAATTTCTACTATACCAAGGGCACTGACGGCAAGAAGGTCAGCCCCTTCACCGAGGAGAACGGCAGAATCGTCAAGGGCTACATCGACGCAGAAGAGGCAACCCGCCTGGGCCTGTCCGGCGCCGGTACCATCGATATGTCTTATGTCTCCCTGGCCTCCGGCAAGAAGACCGGTGCCGTGGATGTCCCTGCAGCCAACAATGGCGTTATCGCCACCGGTACGGTCACCAGCTCCATGAATCTGCGTGTCCGCAGCGAACCCAAGATCAGCGTCCTGAATCAGATCGGCTCTCTGCCCACCGGCACGAAGCTGGAGTTCTATGAAATCGGCAACCACAACGGCGCAAGCTGGGGCCGCATCAAGTTCAACGGGAAGACCGGCTGGGTCTGCATGACCTATGTACAGATCCAGAGCAGCAGCTCCAATGAGACCGCCTCCGGCGCAAAGGAGAACGGCGTTGTTGCCAATTGCTCCGTGGCCGTAAACGTCCGGGATGCCGCAAAGATCACCGGCCGCCTCGTTACCACCATTAAGGTCGGTACCCGCGTTGCCATTACCAAGCTGCAGGACGGCTGGGGCCTGGTAGACGGCAAGGGCTGGGTCTACATGCAGTACGTCAAGCTGGATGCCGGTGCTGAGGAAGCCATCAAGAATGGCAGCAATGTCGGCGGCAACAGCAAGGGCGATGCCCCCGTTACCACTTATACCAATGTTTCCGTCGTGGGCAAGATCCAGAGCGGCAAGGAAGCCACCATGTACGCCGCCGCGCTGGAAAAGGCCGGTACAGAGATCCTGACCCTGGTGGAGAAGAGCGAGTTCACCGTCAGCGACCGTACCGTCATCAACAATACCGTCTGGTATAAGGCTACCGTCGGCAGCTACACCGGCTGGGTCAAGGGCGATACCGTCGATCTGCCCGCCATCACCGGCACGGTTAAGGTCAATAGCCTGAATGTCTACAAGTCCGCTTCTCTGGACAGCGAGGTCAAGGACACGCTGGTCCTGAATACAAAGGTCACCATCGCAGAAAACGGTCAGGTAACTGACGGCATCTATGTCTGGGGCAGACTCCAGAGCGGTGAGGGCTATGTGCAGATGAACAACCTGACGCTGAACGTGCAGATCAGCGGCGGCAGCCAGGGCATCTCCGTAGGCGTGACCCCCATTACCGGCAAGACCAACACCTCCACCGAGATCAAGAAGACCCCCAGCGCAACAGCTGAAACGCTGCTGAAGCTGGCTTCCAAGCAGTCCGTCACCATTGATACCTGGTATTACACCACCACCGGCACCTGGGCAAAGATCACCGTCGGCGAAGAGACCGGCTGGATCAAGCTGGAGAACGTGGATCAGAATGCGGTTTCCGCAACCGTGACCTCCGATCTGCTGGAGCTGTACACCGAGGCCGGAAACCTCTCCACGAAGACCGCTCTGGTCAAGCGCCAGAAGGACACCGTCAGTGTTCTGGAGCGCAAGCTGGTCGGTTCCGCCGTCTGGGGCCGCATCACGGTGAAGGACAGCAACGGCGAGAATGACTACTGGGTCAACCTGGCCGGTACCAGCCTGGCTACCTATTCTCTGAATCCCGGTACCGGTACCAATACCGGCAATACGGGCAACACTGGCAACACCGGTAATACGGGCAACACCGGCAATACCGGCAACACCGGTAATACCGGAACCACTACGACTACTGCCACCGGCACCGTTGTCAATGCGGACGAGGTCAATGTCCGCAGCGGCGCAGGCGTTGCCAATGCCAAGGTCACTTCCCTGAAGCGGGGCACCTCCGTCACCGTTTACGAGCAGAAGACCGTTGATAATGCCCTGTGGGGCCGTATCGACCAGGGCTGGATCGCCATGCAGTATGTGGATCTGAGCTCCAAGGCCAATAACGGGACCACCACTACCGTTCCCAGCGGCACCATCTCCGGAAACACCATTCTGACCACCGTTCCCTCCGGAGCCATCGGCGTTGGTTTTGTCAACACCGCCAATCTGGCCGTTCGCAGCGGTGCGGGCCAGGGTAATGCCAAGACCGGTACCCTGAAACTGTACACCAATGTGGTGATTTATGAGCACGTCCTGAAGGACGGCATGATCTGGGGCCGCTGTGATCAAGGCTGGATCTGCACCAGCTACATTACCTACACCGCTACCAGCGTCACCGGTTCCGGCACTGCCGGCACCATCGCCCGCTGCTTCTACACTGCAAATGTCCGTTCCGCTCCCGGCGTGGGCAATGCACTGGTAGGCAAGGTCATGGTCAACTCCCGGGTGGAGATCCTGGAGCAGAAGGAATACAGCGGCGAGACCTGGGGCCGCACCAGCCTGGGCTGGGTCTCCATGCAGTATGTCCTGGTGGACGGCACCATCCCCACTCCCTAACATACCAATCCATTCCATTCCATTTGCCGACGCACCTTCGGGTGCGTCGGCACCATTTTTTGTGCAGTGTTGCCTAAAACAAAGTTTTTTTGAAATTTGCTATAGCAATACGGGGAAAACTGTGCTAGAATGTAGCGCGGAATTCTATGGAAGACCGGAAAAGGGGCAGCGGGTGTATATCCTGCCGCCGGAGCTTTCTCCGGGACTTCCTTTAAAGGCGCGCAGAGCGCATACGGGAGCTGAGCATATGGAACATTCCGGACTGTTTTTCGGTGCGGCATATTATATAGACGGTGTTTCACCGGAGCAGATCCGGGAGGATCTTGCGGCCATGCAGGCGGCAGGGATGAACTTTGTCCGCCTGCAGGGCTGCTGCTGGCAGAGCTGGGAGCCGGAGCGGGGCCGCTATTCCCTGGAGGAGCTGGGCAGGGCTCTGGCACTGTGCGCAGAGGCGGGACTTCGGCCTCAGATCGCCGTGCCGTCTCTGCCTGCACCGGCCTGGCTGGAAAACTGCTCTGAGGCGGAGCTTTTGGCGGAAGGCCAGGGGCTTTTGGAGCAGTTGTATTCCCTGGCAGGGGAGGGGGACTATCAGGTGGATAGCCGCCCCGAGGGCAGCAGAGCCTTGGCGGACTTCCAGGCCCGTTTTCTGCGGAGCAGGGGATGCAGCGTCACAGCGGTGACGCCGCTTTCCAGTGCGGACGATCCCTTCGCGCCCGTCCCGGGAGACCACATGGGCTGCGGCATTTTTCATCCGGCAGGTCTGAAGAATACGGGGTCCTTCCTGAATTTTCAGGCGGACGTTGCACGCTGCGCCCGGCAGGGGTGTTTTATGGTTTCGGAGACCCAGTGCCAGGGGGCTTTGGGGCAGCTGCCGTTCCCCGGCCAGCTGCGGCTGGCGGCCTTTCACCATATTGCCTGCGGGGCCCAGGGCCTGTGCTACTGGCCCTGGCATTCCGATTGCTGCCCCGGTGCAAATTGGCAGGGCGTGATCGGCTATGACGGCATCCCCGGCAGAGCCTACCGGGAAATCAGCCGGATCGGCGGGGAGTTTGCCCGGCTGGGGGACCATGCAGCCCTTCTGCGCAAGCGCAGCCGTGTGGCGGTTATGGTCAGTCCCCGCAGCGCCCGGCTTATGCCAAAGCTGGGGGAAAAGAGTTATGACGACTATCTGCAGTGGGTCTGCGACAGCTTTTACCGGCTGAACATTGAGGTGGACCTTGTGCCGGATAGCAAGCGGGACTTTTCCGGCTATTCGCTGCTGGTGACCCCTTGCCTGTACAGCGCATCGGAGGAGCTGATCGCAGCTCTGCGGGATTATGTTGCCCAGGGCGGCTGTCTGCTGTCCACCTTCCGCAGCTTCTTTGCGGATGAAGAGGGGCGGGTGCGCAGAGCCCGGCGGCCCTATGGCATGACGGATGTATTCGGAATGTCCTATTCCGAGTTCACGGTACCGGAGGAGGTCTGCCTGCCGGAGTATGTTTCCGAGGTTTCGGAGTTTATGGAGCTGCTGGAGCTTGACGATGCCATGGGATTGGCGATTTACGACAGCCCTGCCTGGCGGGGGGTTCCCGCAGCCTGCTGCAGCCGCTTCGGCAGGGGACAGGCTGCCTATTTCGGCTGCTACAGCGAGGAGGGCTTTGAGCCCATTCTGCTGCGGCTGCTGGCTATGTGGCACATTCCCGTCCCGGAATCCGCCTGGCCGGTGATCCAGAAGCGGGGCACCAACCGGGAGGGGAAGAGCGTCACCTATTTGCTGCACTACAGCCCCGCTTCCCGGGTCGTTCCCAGTCCGGCAACGGGCACGGAGCTGTTTTCCGGAAAGCACTTTGACGAGGGAGAGCCCTTGGAGCTCAAGGGCTGGGACGTTAAAATTTTGGAGGGAGACCTATGAGCAGAGCAGATGAACTCTACAAGGCCACGTGCCGGGACATCCTGGAAAACGGCTTTTCCGATGAAAATTTGGAGGTCCGTCCCCATTGGTCGGACGGTACTCCGGCCCATACCGTCAAAAAATTTGGCGTGGTCAACCGCTACAATCTGGCGGAGGAATTTCCCATCATGACTCTGCGGCGGACCTACTGGAAGAGCGCCGTGGATGAGCTGCTGTGGATCTGGCAGAAGAAATCCAACCGCATTGCGGACCTGGGCAGCCATGTATGGGACGAATGGGCCGGCGGGGACGGAACCATCGGCAAGGCCTATGGCTACCAGCTGGGCATCAAGCATCAGTACAAAGAGGGAATGTTTGACCAGGTGGACCGGGTGCTCTATGATTTGAAGCACAATCCCGCCTCCCGGCGCATCCTGACCAATATCTACAATTTTGAGGACCTCCATGAAATGAACCTGTACCCCTGCGCTTATTCCATGACCTTCAATGTGACAGGGGATACGCTGAACGCCATTTTGAACCAGCGCAGCCAGGATATGCTGACGGCCAACAACTGGAACGTGGTCCAGTACGCGGTGCTGACCCACATGATGGCCCAGGTTTCCGGGCTGAAGGTGGGGGAGCTGGTCCATGTGATCGCCGACTGCCACATCTATGACCGGCACATTCCTGCCGTGAAAGCCATGCTGGAGTTGGATGGCTATGAAGCCCCGAAGTTCTCCATGGACGAAAGCATTTCGGATTTCTATGCCTTTACCAAAGACTCCTTCCGCCTGGAAAACTACCGGTACCATCCCTTTGATTTTGAGATCCCTATGGCGATCTGAGGTAGGAAAATGGAACTGATTGTAGCGGTTTACGCGGACTGGGGCATTGGCTGCAGCGGAACCCAGCCCATTGCCCTCAGCGCCGACCGGAAATTCTTCCGGGAGATCACAAAAGGTTGCATGGTCATTGCAGGCCGCCGGACTGTGGAGGATTTCCCCGGAAAAAAGCCTTTGCCCGGCAGAGAGAACGTACTTCTGACGGGGCGTGGTGGGCTTTATCCGGGCTTTACCCTGTGTGACAGCGTGGAGCAGGTGCTGGAAAAGGCAAAAAATGCCCCCCGAGCCATGGTCATCGGCGGGGGGAGCGTCTATCGGCAGCTTTTGCCCTATTGCGAGAAAGCCTATGTCACAAAGTTGAACACGGTCGTGAAATGCGACACCTGGTTTCCGGACCTGGACAGTGACCCGGACTGGAAGCTGACCGAGCTTCTGGGCAGCGGGGAAGAAAACGGAATCGCCTATGAATTCTGCCTGTATGAAAGGGCCTGATTCAGCGACGTCGTGTTTTCCCATATAAATAAGCGCAGCGCCTTGCCTTTTGCGGCAGGGCGCTGCTTTTACATTGCCGCCGCAGTGCGGCGGGAGAGCATCTGGGCAACGCAGCAGCTGACAGAGAAGGCGTAAGCTGCATCCCGGAAGATGTCGGGGGTGGTGCGCAGGTATTCCCAGTGATTCTTTTGAATGGTGTCCATGACGGAGTGGTAGGGCTTGCGGGGGGCGGTGTTGTGGGATTTTAAAAACTCCAGGAAATAGTCCTGCAGGGCGGCCTCATAGACCTTGTGCTCCCGCAGATCTATGGGGAAGCTGGAATTGTGGGCGTATGTAAAAGCGTCCGTGGTATAGTGAATCAGCTTTCCGGCGGTATAGTAGTCCAGGGCGTTCCAGCGAGGCTTATTCTCCAGGCGCTTGGCAATCCTGGCCATGTAGCGTTTGGCGTTCTCAAAATTATGCCCCCGCAGCCATTGGGCGCGGATGGAGCCCTTGAAATAGGTGGCGAAGTTTCTGTCCGGTTCAATGCAGCCCAGCAGAAAGGCCCGGCGGTACACTGCCGGGATATGGGGAAAGTAGGTGGCGGCAAGAAAGCTGCCCAGCTGACAATGACTTTTTCCGCGCATATGCAGTCTCCTTAGATTCTTTATTGCCGTGACATTATAGCACAAATTTGCAGAGATGTGTGAACAAAGACCTTAAGATATTCTTACCTTTTTTTGGTAGTCCTGTGCTGTTTCGCGTTCATTCGACCCAAATATGCAGCTATAATGAGGGTACAGCCAAAAAAAGAAGGGAGAAATACCGATATGAAAGAGTTCCTGTATGAATTTGTCACCCTCCTGCTGGCAACGGCCCAGGCTGCGGGGCTGGTGTGGATCAGTACGGTGTTTGTACGGTAAACGGAAAAATTATGGTTGTAAAAATTCCCGGAACGTAGTATAATAGGAAAAGTCAGTAATTTTTTCTCGTTCGGGGGACAGATACATGAACAAGAATAAGGAGATAGCCGCCTACTTAAAGCCGGGGTGCCATGTGCATCTGGTGGGAATCGGCGGCGTATCCATGCGGCCGCTGGGGCTGGTGCTGAAGGGAATGGGGATGGAGGTTTCCGGCTCAGATATGAGCGCCTCCGTGTCTACGGATGAGCTCATTGCCCATGGCATCCATGTGGACATCGGCCACAGTGCCAAGAATATTGCGGGAGCGGACTGCATCATCCGTACTGCTGCCGCCCATAATGACAATCCGGAGATTGCTGCTGCCAGGGCTGTGGGCATTCCCGTGTTCGAGCGGGCACAGGCCTGGGGCGAGATCATGAAGTCCTATAAAAATGCCATTTGTATTTCCGGTACCCATGGAAAGACCACTACCACCTCCATGATGACCCATATCCTTATGGAAGCGGGCAAGGACCCCACGGTGATGATTGGTGGCTACCTGCCTCTGCTCCATGCAGGCCATCGGGTGGGCCACGGGGATACCATTGTGCTGGAAAGCTGCGAATACTGCGACTCCTTCCTGAATTTCTTCCCCACTCTGGCGGTGGTGCTGAATGTGGAGGCGGACCATCTGGATTATTTCAAGGATCTGACGGACATTCAGAAGTCCTTCCATAAGTTTGCAGGCATGGCTTCGGATGCCGTCGTGGCCAATGGTGACGACCCCCATACGGTCCAGGCCCTGGAGGGCATCCCCTATGTGTCCTTTGGCCTTGGAGAAAACAACCGGGTCCGCGCGGAGAACATCAGCGACGACTGGCGGCACTTCGATGTGCTGTGCGATGAAAAATTCTATTGCCATATGGACCTGGGGGTCCTGGGCAGACACAATACCATGAATGCTTTGGCTGTGGCAGCTACCTCCTGGGTCATGGGAATCCCCGGCCAGAAAGTCACCGATGGTGTGAAGGCCTTCCACGGGGCAGGCCGCCGCATGGAATACAAGGGCGAATACCGCGGGGCAAAGGTCTACGATGACTATGCCCACCATCCCGATGAGCTGCGCGCGACCCTGGAGGCCGTGCGGGGCATGGGGGACCACCGGATCGTCCTGGCGTTCCAGCCCCATACCTATACCCGCACGAAGCTGCTGATGGATGATTTCATCCGGGAGCTGCAAAAGGCGGATGTGGTGGTTCTGGCGGAGATCTATGCCGCCCGAGAGAGCAATACCATCGGCATCTCCTCTGCGGATCTGGCTGCCCAGATCCCCGGAAGCATCTATTGTGAGACATTGCAGGATGTCACCGACTGCCTGCGCTCCATTGTGCGGGAGGGCGACATTGTGCTGACCATGGGTGCAGGCGATATTTTCCGCGCGGGAGAGGCTCTGCTTTCCGGCGAGGACAGCAAAAAGTGAGGATGTTATGAAGAAGCTTAGTGTATGCGTTCTGTTCGGCGGCAGAAGTCCGGAGCATGAGGTTTCCCTCCGGAGCGCCGAATCGGTTCTCAATAATATGGATCCGGAGAAGTACAATATCTTCCCCGTGGGCATTACCAAGTCCGGAAACTGGATGCTCTATGGCAGCCGGGACTACTCCAAGCTGCCCACCGGCGAGTGGGAGCACTGCCCGGAAAACCGGCAGGCTGCCATTTCTCCCATCCGGGGTCAGGGCCTGCTGAACTTCGAGGGTGACTGCGTGGTGCGGGAGCGCATTGACGTGGTATTCCCGGTGCTCCACGGTGAAAACGGCGAGGATGGCACCATCCAGGGCCTGCTGCAGCTGGCGGGAATTCCCTATGTGGGACCCCACGTGGCCGCTTCCGCCGTGGCTATGGATAAGACCCTGACTAAGCTGGTGGCGGACAATGCGGGCATTCCCCAGGCCGCCTGGCAGCTGGTCCGCCGCGGGAGCCTGGATGCCCGCCTGGAAAGCACCCTGGACGCGCTGGAAAAGCGCTTTGCCTATCCCATGTTTGTCAAGCCTGCGGGCACGGGTTCTTCCGTAGGTGTGTCCAAGGCCAAGAACCGGCAGAGCCTTGCAGAGGCGCTGGCAAATGCGGCAAAGTTTGACGACAAGGTGCTGGTAGAGGAGTTTATCCGCGGCAAGGAGATCGAGGTGGCCGTTATGGGCAACGAAAGCCCTGTGGCCTCTGTTTGCGGCGAAATTGACTCCGGCGTGGAGTTCTACGACTACGATGCCAAGTACATCACCGATACCTCTGTAGCGTACATCCCTGCCCGCATCAGCGAGGAGGCCTCCGAGCAGGTTCGGGATATGGCCGTAAAGGTCTACCGCGCCATTGGCTGCCAGGGCCTGAGCCGCGTGGACTTCTTCGTGACGGAGAAGGGCAAGGCGGTATTCAACGAGATCAACACCATCCCCGGCTTTACCTCTATTTCCATGTATCCCAAGCTTTTTGGTGCCAGTGGGATTCCCTACGGTCAGCTCATCGACCAGCTGCTGGGGCTGGCGCTGGAGGCTTGAGCATGGAGGAGCAGAAGGTCCTTCTGAGTGTTCGGGGAAGGCAGACCTATGGGGACCAGGAGCCGGATACCATTGAGCTGGTCACGGAAGGGACTATGGTGTTCCGGGACGGCGGCTGGGATATCTCCTATGAGGAGACTGCGCTCACCGGTATGGAGGGCGTGACGACCACCTTCCGGGTGGAGCCTGGGAAGGTGACGCTGCTGCGGACGGGCAAGCTCAATTCCACCATGGTTTTCCAGGAAAATGTGGCCCATGATTCCCTGTACCAGCTGGAATTTGGCGCACTGCTGATGACGGTCAAGGCCACCCGGGTTTTCTATGACCTGGTACCCGACGGCGGCATGGTGGATCTTGTCTATGAGATCTGTATTGAAAATACAGAGGCGGGCATCATCGATTACCACCTGGATATCCGGAAAAAATGAGGAACAGAGGAGGACTGCAGCGGCAGTCCTCCTTTTTGCACGGAAAAGACACCCACCGGCATCGAAACCGGTGGGTGTGATTTTTTCGGTATTGGATAATTACACAATGCCCTGGGCATTCATGGCATCGGCAACCTTCAGGAAACCGGCGATGTTTGCACCGGCGACATAGTTGCCCTCCATGCCGTACTCCTTGGCAGCAGCATCCAGGTTGTGGAAAATGTTCACCATGATGTCCTTCAGCTTGGCATCCACTTCCTCAAAGGTCCAGCTCAGGCGCTGGGAGTTCTGGGTCATCTCCAGAGCGGAGGTGGCTACGCCGCCGGCATTGGCAGCCTTGCCGGGACAGAAGAGGATTCCCTGTTCCTGCAGGTACTTGGTGGCATCCAGAGAGGTGGGCATATTGGCACCTTCTACCACGGCAAAGCACCCGTTGGCAACCAGTGCCTTGGCGTCGTCCAGCAGCAGCTCGTTCTGGGTGGCGCAGGGCAGTGCCACATCGCACTTGGTGGTCCAAACGCCCTTGCCCTCGTGGTATACGGACTTGGGCCGTGCCTTGGCGTACTCCGTCAGGCGGGCGCGCTTGACCTGCTTTACGTCGATCAGAGTTGCCACGTCAATGCCGTCGGGGTCGTAGATCCAGCCGGTGGAGTCGGAGCAGGTGACGGGCTTTGCGCCCAGCTGCCATGCCTTTTCAATGGCGTAGGTGGCGACATTGCCCGCGCCGGAGACCACAACGGTCTTGCCCTTCAGGTCCTTGCCGTTGCAGCGCAGCATCTCGTCCGTCAGGTACAGCAGGCCGTAGCCCGTGGCCTGGGTACGGGCCAGGCTGCCGCCGTAGCTCAGACCCTTGCCGGTGAGCACACCCTCGTACTGGCCGGTCAGGCGCTTGTACTGGCCGTACAGGTAGCCGATCTCCCGGCCGCCCACACCGATGTCACCGGCAGGAACGTCTTCGTTTTCACCGATATACTTGTACAGCTCTGTCATGAAGCTCTGGCAGAAGGCCATGATCTCCCGGTCGGACTTGCCCTTGGGGTCAAAGTCGGCGCCGCCCTTGCCGCCGCCGATGGGCAGGCCGGTCAGGGAGTTCTTGAAGGTCTGCTCAAAGCCCAGGAATTTCAGAATGCCCTGGTTGACGCTGGGATGGAACCGCAGGCCGCCCTTATAGGGGCCGATGGCGCTGTTGAACTGCACCCGGTAGCCGTTGTTCACCTGAACCTGGCCCTTGTCGTCCACCCAGGGAACACGGAACATGACGATCCGCTCCGGGGTGACGAGACGCTCCAGAAAGGCGTTCTTCCGGTAGTAGTCCTCATTTTTTTCAATGACAACCCGCAGAGATTCCAGGACCTCCGTTACGGCCTGCAGGAACTCCGGCTGGCCGGGGTTCTGAGCGGCAACCCGCTCCAGAATTTCATTTACATAGCTCATAGACAAGTGTGCTCCTCTCAAAGCATTTTTCTGATGGGTATTGTAGCAGATTGCAGGGCAGATTTCAACTGCTTTTGCAATAAATTTTTTCGAAATTGCAAAAAACGCCGCATTGCACGGAAGATTTCCCGGAATGCGGCGATTTTTGTGGAATTTGCAATGTAGGAATCTGTCAAATCCGGGGGAGAATGTCTTTCCGAATGGTTTCCACCAGTGCATCGATCTCGGACTGGGTGGTTTCCCGGCTCAGAGAGACCCGGAATGCCGAATCAATGGCCTGCTCGGGGACATTCATGGCGGTGAGCACATGGCTTCTGTGGCCTTTGGCACAGGCGGAACCGGCAGAGACGCAAATCTGCGCGTCCTGCAGGATGTTGATGGAATTCTGGGTGGGCACCCCCGGAATGGATACGCTGAGAATATGGGGGGCCTCATGGGCACCGTTCAGCTGCACCCCGGGCAGGGCCTCCAGCCGGGCGCAGAGGTCTTCCAGCAATGCCCGCTCCCGGGCAATGTCCTCCCGGAAGGTCTTGGCTCCGGCAGCGGCGGCCGCGCCGAAGCCGAAGAGGGCGGGGGTCGCTTCCGTGCCGCTGCGCAGATTGTTTTCCTGCCCGCCGCCGTGGATCAGGGGCGGGAAGGATTTGAGCCTGGGGGAGATGTACAGCGCTCCGGCACCCTTGGGGCCGTGGATTTTATGGCTGGAAACGGAGATCAGGTCCGCCCCCAGGGTTTTGGCCTGGAAGGGAATTTTCAGGAAGCCCTGGACGGCATCCGTGTGAAAAATGGCGTCGGGGCAGAGCCGGTGGGTGAGCTTTGCCATCTGAGCAATGGGCATGACGGAACCCGCCTCATTGTTGACCATCATAATAGAGACAAGAACGGTGTCCTTCCGAAGAGCGGCTTTCAGGGAATCCGGGGAGATGTTGCCCAAGTTGTCCGGCTGCAGATAGGTCACCTCGAAGCCCTGGGCTTCGAGGTCCTTCATGCAATTCAAAATGGCATGGTGCTCTATGGCGGTGGTGACGATGTGCTTTCCCCGCTTGCCCAGGCGCTTGGCGGCGCCGTAGACGGCCCAGTTGTCGGCCTCGGTGCCGCAGGAGGTGAAGAACACCCGGTCCGGTTCCGCGCCCATGGCGGCGGCGACGGCATGGCGGGCGCTGCGCAGCTGCCGGGCGGCGTGGATGCCGAAGTCATACAGTGCAGAGGGGTTGCCCCAGTCCTGGGTCAGCGCCTGGGCAACAGCCTCCACAGCCTCGGCACAGGGCTTGGTGGTGGCGGAATTATCGAGATAGATCATGTTTTTCCTTACTTTCCTACGCAGAAGCGTTCAAAAATTCGATTGGTAATGTCCTCCCGGACGGTGGCGCCGGTGACTTCCCCTATGGCCTCCATAGCGGCCTCCACATCCAGCAGCAGCGCATCGGGAGTCACGCCCAGCTTTAGCCCCTGCAGGGCGGAGAGCAGGCTTTCATAGGCCCGGCGGCAGGCATCGTACTGCCTGGGATTGGTGAGAATGGAGCCGTCACACTTGCTTTCTCCGGCAAACAGATCATCGATGCAGCCCCGCAGCAGCTCCAGACCGTCCCCGGTGGCGGCGCTGATGGGGATGACGTTCAAAAAGGGCAGGTCACTGGGCTCTACCTGGGTGCCCAGGTCGCATTTGTTGATCAGAGCAATGGCCTGGGGCGCGTCCAGGCACGCCTCTATGATTGCCTGATCTTCAGCGGTCAGCGGGACGCTGCCGTCGCAGACAAAGAGAACCAGATCTGCTTCTTCCAATGCCTTCCGGGACCGGTCAACGCCAATGGCCTCTACGGTGTCGGCGGTTTGGTGGATACCGGCGGTGTCTACCAAACGCAGCCGGGTGGAGCCTGCAAGGACGGACTCCTCCACCGTATCCCGGGTGGTGCCGGGGATATCGGTGACGATGGCCCGGTCGAAGCCAACCAGAGCGTTCAGCAGGCTGGATTTTCCCACATTGGGCCTGCCTACAATGGCGGTTTTCACACCCTGCCGCAGAATCCGCCCCTGGCCGTAGGTTTGCAGAAGTGCATAGAGGGACTTGGCATCGCTGCGCAGGGAAGCGGCATAGTTGGAAAGACCAAAGTCCTCGATGTCCTCATCGGGATAGTCCAGAACGGCGTGAAAGTGGCTGCACAGGTCTGTCAGATGGTCATACACCGGCAGCAGCACCTTTTGCAGCCTGCCGCCTACCTGTCCGGCGGCGTTGGCCGCAGCGTCTGCGGTATCCGCTTCAATCAGATCGATGACGGCCTCGGCCTGGGTCAGGTCCAGCTTCCCGTTCAAAAAGGCCCGCTTGGTGAATTCTCCCCGTTGGGCAGGTCTGGCCCCGGCGGCATAGAGACTCCTTAAGCCCTCTGCCAGCACGGCAGGGGAGCCATGGCAGTGAAACTCTACGGTGTCTTCTCCCGTATAGCTGTGAGGTGCCCGGGAGACCACGGCCATGCACTGGTCAATGGTCCGTCCCTGGATGTCCCGCAGCTCACCCAGCACCAGCAGCCGGTTTGGGCTCGTTTGCAAAGGACGGGAAAAGACCTTTTCTGCGATTTCAATACAGCCTTCCCCGGAAAGCCGCAGGATGCCGATGGCGGAAACCTGATTTCCGGTGGAGACGGCGGCAATGGTATGTGACATTTACGGTTCCTCCAAAAAGGCCAGGGAATCCCCTGAGCCGGATACATAGCGCATGAGCTGATAGGCGCACATGATGGCAAGCTCCTCTTCCCGCAGGATCCGGGCGGCTTCCGCTCGGTCGGCCAGAACCACCTGAATTGTCTCGCTGTCCTCCTGATGGCTGCTGGTGGGGGAGCCGGTGCATCTGCCGAAAACCGTGGCGCAGCTCTCGTCTGTCATGCCCACGGTGGTATAAAAGGGACGGCCCCAGCCGTGGTCCTCCACGGGGGTCAGAGTCAGCCCGGTTTTCTCAAAGAGCTCCCGGACGGCAGCCTGCCTGGGGTCCTCTCCGGGCTCCACCAGTCCGGCGGGCAGCTCATAGACAAACCTGCCCACAGGGTAGCGGTACTGCCGGATGAGGACGATCCGGTCCTGATCATCTGCCGCAAAGATCACAACGCCATCGGCGTGGTTTTCCTTTGTGGCGGCTTTCAGGCGGGTTGCGTCCCCAATTCGGGAAGCCATATAGTAGTCAAAGTGCGTTCCGTCCCGCTGAACGGCATCCATCTGGTACAGGGAAAGATATTTGCTGCCTGCGAGCTTGTGAATGGTTCCAACCTGCGGCATGGCGTGGCCTCCTTTGTGAGCTTCTGATTTTCTATCATACCAGTTTGCGACGGAAAAAGCAATCCCCGCGAGGGCTGCCCTTGCTTTTTTGCGGGATTTGCGGTAAGATACCCCCAAAGGAGGTGGAGCCATGTATCGCATCCTGATCGTGGAGGATGAGCAAGCCATTGCCCGGGCTGTGGCAGAGGAGTTGAGCCACTGGGGGCTGGAAAGCCGCTGTGTGGAAAATTTCCGGGACGTCATGGCGGAATTTCAGGCATTTCAGCCTCAGCTGGTGCTGCTGGACATTATGCTGCCCTTTTTCAATGGCTATCACTGGTGCAACGAGATAAGAAAATGCTCCAATGCGCCCATCATTTTCCTGTCCTCCGCCTCGGATAATATGAACATCGTCATGGCGATGAATATGGGCGGCGACGATTTCATTGCCAAGCCCTTTGACCGGACGGTGCTGGTGGCCAAGGTCCAGGCATTGCTCCGGCGGTGCTATGATTTTCATCCCACTGCCCCCATTTTGGAGCACCGGGGCGCGGAGCTGAACACCGGGGACAACAGCCTTCGCTTCCGTGGAGAGAAAATCGAACTGACGAAAAACGAATACAGAATCCTCCTGTGCCTGATGGAGAATAAGGGACAGGTGGTCAGCCGGGAGAAGCTCATGGAGCGGCTCTGGGCCTCGGACAGCTTTGTGGACGAGAACACCCTGACGGTCAATGTAAACCGCCTGCGCCGAAAGCTGGACGGTGCAGGGCTCACCGGCTTTATCACAACGAAATTCGGAGTGGGGTATTTGCTTGGAGACTGAAAAAGGGCTTTTCTTTGTGTATCTGCGGGAGCGGGGCAAGGCAATTGCCTGCCTGTGCCTTTTCACAGGCATTTTTGCGGGGACCTTTCTCCTGTACCGTGTGCCCTGGCAGGCGGCGGCCTACCCGGCGGCCCTGTGCCTGGGATTGGGCGTGCTGCTCCTGCTGCGGGATTACCGCCGGTTCCGCCGGGTTCACGAAGCCTACCGGCGTTTGGAACAGCTTCCGGAGCTGACCCGGGAGCAGCTGCCTCAGGGGAAAAGCCAGACGGAGCGGGATTGCGCGGCACTGCTGGAAAAGCAGCTGGAGGATATGGCCCGGCTGCAAACCGCCAGCGCGGACCGCTTCACCACCCAGACGGATTATTTTTCCGCCTGGGCCCACCAGATCAAGACCCCTATTGCCGCCATGGGGCTGAAGCTGCAAAACGAGGATTCTTCTCTGGCCCGGGGACTCCGGGGGGACCTGAATCGCATTGCCCAATATGTGGAAATGGCCATGACCTATCTGCGCCTGGATGCCGAAACGGGGGACTATGTATTGAAGACCCAGGAGCTGGACCCCATTATCCGGGGAGCGGTCCGGCGGTTCGCCGGGGAATTCATCGACCGGAAACTGCGGCTGCGGCTGCAGGAGACCGGACAGATGGTGCTGACGGACGAAAAGTGGCTGAGCTTTGTGCTGGAGCAGCTGCTGTCCAATGCACTGAAATATACCCCCGGCGGGGAGATTTCCATATTCTGGCAGGAGCCGGATACGCTGGTGATCCGGGATACGGGCATTGGTATCGCCCCGGAGGATCTGCCCCGGATCTTTGAAAAGGGCTTCACAGGCTACAACGGCCGCTCGGACAAAAAGGCCAGCGGCATTGGGCTGTACCTGTGCAAGCGGGTATGTGACCGACTGGGCCACGGCATTTCCATAGCATCTGCCCCGGGAGAGGGGACAACCGTCTTTTTGAAGCTGGGCAGAGACAAAATTGGTATTGAATAGGAGAAAGATTATGAAACTTCTGATTGCATCCGATATCCACGGCAGCGCCTATTGGTGCGGCAGACTTTGCGAGGAAATCGAAAAAGAAAACCCGGATCGGGTGATTTTGCTGGGAGACCTGCTGTATCATGGCCCCCGGAACGACCTGCCCCGGGACTATGCCCCGAAAAAAGTGATCCCCATGCTCAGCGCTCTGGCGGAGAAGATCATTGCCGTTCGTGGTAACTGCGAGGCGGAGGTAGACCAGATGGTGCTGCCTTTTCCCTGCCTTGCGGATTTTTCCCAGCTGCTGGTGGACGGAAAGACATTCTATCTGACCCATGGGCACCATGCCAATCCCCAGAATCTTCCGCCCCTGCCGAAGGGCAGTGTGTTCCTCTTCGGCCACACCCATGTGAAGCTGGACGAAGAGGTGGCAGGGATCCGTTGCCTGAACCCGGGCAGTGTATCCATTCCCAAGGATGGGAGCCACAGCTATCTTATTTATGAAGACGGAAGCTTTTCTTTCCGGATCATGGAGGAAGCGTAATGGATTCGACCCAATGCGACAGCTGCTGGTATTATGATTATGATGAAGAGTTCGATGAATACTACTGCATGATGGACTTGGATGAGGATGAGGTGTACCGCATTCTCTCTTCCCAGTCCCAGCAGTGCCCCTATTATCGCCAGGGGGACGACTACACCCTGGCCAGGAGACAGTGACTATGAAATTTCTTGCCCTGCTGCTCGCGCTGCTGCTTGCCGGATGTGCCGCACAGCCGACCCCAACCACGGAGGCCACTGCGGCCGATGCGCTCTACACCCCGGGTCACCGCCTGGAGACCCAGACCAGCGGCATGATGCAGGTCTTTCCCACAGAGACCTCCGGCTTCTGCCGCATATGGGCCATGGGGGAGGACGTGCTCCTTTCCGGAGACGGGAAACTGACGTGCCTGTCCGGCGCAAGCCTGACTCCCGGGAGCACGCGGCAGGCTGACACGGTGCTGCAAACGGGAAGCGACGGCGTGTGGCTCTTTGACGGCAGCGCGGTGCAGATCTTGGACGGAAGCTTTGCTCTGCTGCAAACGGTCACTATTCCGGATGAGGTCCTGGGAGTGCCCGGGCTGGAAGGGAGTCAGCTGTATTACCTCAGCGAAGGCTGCCTGAAGGTGCTGGACCTGTCTACGGGGCTTTCCTCCCTGCTGCGGGACAACATGGCCTTTACCGACGGCACCGTTCAGTGCCTGGGAGATTTGCTGCTGCTGCACATGACGGATGAGGACGGCATCGGGAAAACGCTGCTGGTTTCCGCAGCCGACGGCAGCACCCAGTACCCGAGCCTTGCAGTTGCGGATGCCTGCCGGTTTGAGACGGGGCTGGGCATTCTGCTGGAGGACGGCCAGGTCCTGCTCCTGCCGGACAGCGGCGGCGCCCAGAAGCTGACGCTGGAAGAGGGAGAACAGATGGTGGGATTCCTGCCGGAAATCGGGGGCCTCATCACCTGCCGGAATGATACAGCAGGGCTGACGCTGCGGCTCTATGCCCTCTCTCGGGGGATTCTGCGCTGCAGCGTACTGCTGCCGGAAGTGGACCTGGTGGGAACGGGCTGCGTCAGCGCGGACGGAACGCTCTATATTTCGGCTCACAGCACCCAGGAGACGGCCTGGTGGATTCTGCGCTGGAATTACGAGGCATTCCCACCGGTGTCCGAGGACAGCTGCCTGGAGCCCTATTATACCCGGGATTTCCTGGATGTGCAGGGGCAGGCATCCTGTGAGACCCTGGCCCGGGAGCTGGGGGCGCAGTACGGCATTTCGGTGCTGCTTTTTGACGAGGCTGCTGCCTGCGCACCCTGGGACTATTCTTTCACGGCGGAATACCGGGTGGACAAGACAAACTGGGCCCTGGAAGACCTGAAGGCCACGCTGGAAGCCTTCCCGGAGGGGTTCCTGACAAAGCTCCGGCAGGACTGGGAGGATTTGACGGTCTGCATTGTGGACACCATCCAGGGCACGGCGGAATCCGGCAGCCTGGACTCTGCCGAGGGGCTGCAATTCCAGAACGGCAGCCATTTTTACATCGCTTTGGCGCCAAAGGAAGAGGACAGCCTGAAGCACACCCTCTTTCATGAATTCAGCCACCTGATCGACAACCGGGTGCTGACCAAGACCGGAGCTTATGACAACTGGAATGACCTGAATCCCCAGGACTTTGCCTACAGTCTGGACCTGAACGCGGACATGACTCCCTATAAGGCGCTGCTGACCGGTCCGGATCGGGTGTTTATTGACAACTATGCCATGACGTTCCCGGCCGAGGATAGGGCCCGGATCTTTGAGTGCGCCTGCACCTCCGGCAATGAGGAGGACTTCGTGTCGCCCATCCTCCAGGCCAAGCTGCAGCGAATCTGCACCGGCATTCGGCAGGCCTTTGACCTGGAAGCGGATGCGGAAAGCTTCCTGTGGGAGCAATATCTGACATTGGCGCGGTAGTCGAAGTTCTAGAATCGCTGCCGTCAGGACGTCCCTTGACAAAAGTGTGCTTTATTGGTATGATTTCAACGTTGACAACAGGACGAAACGGGTGTGGATCAAGAATTTCATCCTAATTTTGTCGAGCGGAATTGCAACGGGAGGAAAAGAATATGGATGAATTGGATTTGAGCCCGCACCTTCTGCTGGAAAATGCGGATTTGCTGTACCAGTTTGTGGATCTGTTCTCCAATTACGAGAATACGGTACGGGACTATGGCGGAAATCAATATTTTACGATGAACGAAATACATGTGTTGGCGGCCATTGCCAAAAAACCCGGTATTTTGTCCAGCCAGTTGGCAGAGGAGCGTCACTGCAGCAAAAGCTTTATTTCGCAGATTGTTACAAAGCTGGAGCGATTCGGCTATATCTCCAAGCGGACTGTGGAGCAGGATAAGAAAAAGAAGGGACTTTATGCGACAGAATCCGGTATGGAAATCGCCCGGGCCCATGATGCGTTTGATGTCAAAACCTTAAAAAAGACGTACAACTATTTGCGCAGGGACTGTAAGCCGGAGGAAATCCGACATTTTTATAAGGTTATACAGACCTACGTCAACATTATGACGGCCGCAGAGCGCAAGCGTCGGCAGCAGAGTATGCTGGAGCGTTAAAAGAGCAGCAAGGGGGGCTGTCCGGAAAATATTTCCCGCAGGGGAAACGTTTTCCGGACAGCACTTTTTTGCTTGTTTTAGGTGCCCTCAGTACACCACTGCAGAGCGGATCGGGAAGAAATGATATCGCAGCGTTTCTTTTTTACACAAAATTGGAAGGCGTGATTCGTAAAAATATACAAAAAGAAAACGAGAATAAAAAAGTAGATTGACAAATTGGTGAATGTGTGCTTAAATTAGTTTAGTTCATAAACTAATCAATTAAGTTCGTGAACAAATGAGCATTGCGGAAATCCTACAATTGCAAAATCAGGAGGCAGATATGAAATACGATTTTGATATTGCCCCGAACCGTCGGGGAACCGGTGCGTTTAAGTGGAACAGTATGCTGGATGCGAAACCGGATGTTTCTGAGGATATCATTCCGTTCTCCGTGGCGGATATGGAGTTTGCGAACCCCCAGCCGCTGCTGGACGGTATGGCAAAATACGTCTCTCAGGCGGTCTATGGCTATACAGGACCCACCCATGCCTATTATAACGCGGTGATCGGCTATATGAAGCGTCACCACAATTGGGACATTGAAAAGGATTGGATCGTCACGACCCCCGGCGTGGTACCGGCCCTGTTTGAGCTGGTGCAGGCCTTTACAGCCCCCGGAGACGGAATTATCATTATGCGCCCGGTTTACTATCCGTTTACAACCGCGGTGGAGGAAAGCGGACGCACTCTTGTGAATGTTTCTCTGCTGCACAAGGACAACCAATATTATATGGACTTTGATGCGCTGGAGCAGGCTGCGAAGGACCCCGGAACGAAGATGATGATTCTTTGCTCTCCCCATAACCCCGTGGGCCGCGTTTGGACAGAGGAGGAGCTGCGGAAGCTGGCTCAGATCTGCAATTCCAATGGAGTTATGATTCTTGCCGATGAAATCCATTTTGACTTCGTCTTCCCCGGCCACAAGCATACGGTCCTGGCCACGTTGTCCGAGGAGATTGCCCAGAACAATATCTTCTGCACCGCGCCCAGTAAGACCTTCAACCTGGGCGGTGTACAGGTTTCCAATATCATCATTCCCAATCCGGAGCTGCGTCAGCGCTATGCACAGTTCCACAAGAGCAGAGGAATGCTGGCACTGAATATGTTCGCATACAAGGTCTGTGAACTGGTGTATACCCAGTGCGATGAATGGTACGACCAGCTGATGCAGGTTCTGGATACCAATCAGAGGCTGGTGGCTGACTACATGGCCAAATACCTGCCCCAGATCAAGGTCATTCCCCTGGAAGGTACCTACCTTCAGTGGCTGGACTGCCGCGCCTTGGGTATGACGGGGCAGGAGTTGGAGAAGTTCATGCAGGATAAGGCGGAGCTGTTCTTTGACGAGGGCTATCTTTTCGGAGAAGAGGGCGACGGCTTCGAACGGTGGAATCTGGCCTGCCCGACCCGCTATATTCAGGAGGGCTTGGAACGTCTGCGGAAAGCGGTTGAAGAATTGCAACAGTAATGCGGCGCCGAATCACGACGGCAGAAAGGGAAAATATGCAAAAGCTGATTGATGCCTATATTGATGCACATCGAGAAGAAATGGTCGCGCAGTGGGAAGCGCTGGTGAATCTGGAAGGGAAAGCAGACGAGCCGGAAGCGATGGATGCTGTTGCGGAGCACCTGTTCCGCATCTTTTCTGAGGCAGGGCTCACGTGCCGTCTGCAGCGTGCACATCCCCAGGCCCCCCAGGTGCTCACCGGTGTGATCGGGGAGGACCGTCCCGGAAAACCGATTTTGTTTGGCGGACATTATGATACCGTGTTCCGCAAGGGCCAACTGGGGGAGAAGCCCTTCCGTATTGACGGGGAGGGCAAGGCCCATGGGCCGGGCTGCCTGGATATGAAGGGCGGTATCATCATCGCCCTGTATATTATTAAGGCTTTGGAGGCTGCCGGCTATCGTCAACGCCCCATCCGGGTGGTATTCTGCGGCGATGAGGAGGGCGGTGCCTACCATTTTGATGCGACACCCCTGATCACCGAGGCTGCAAGGGGCTGTGTATGCGCCTTTAATATGGAGACGGGCCCCATTGACAATTCCGTGTGTGTCGGCAGAAAGGGCGGCTTTATAGGCAGCTTCTCTGTAACCGGTGTTTCGGCCCACTCCGGCAATAATTTTGAAGCGGGACGCAATGCAATCGTAGAAGCCGCCTATAAAATGCTGGATGTGGATGCCCTGACAGATATGGAGAAGGGAACCCATGTAAATGTGGCTGTGGCACAGGGCGGCAAGATGTGGAACTCCGTTCCGGACCGCTGCGATGTCACATTCTCCGTCCGCTTGGCACAAAATGCGGAAATCGAAAGAGTCCTGGACAGCCTGGATGCCATTATGGCGAAGACCTACATCGACGGCACGACCACCGGCTATCAGCGCCCCGGCAAGGTGCTGGAGGTTTACGAGCAGACGGATGCCAATCTGGCAATGTGGGCATTCTGCAACAGAATTTCCGAGGAAAACGGATTCGGAAAAATGGGCCATGTATTCCTGGGCGGTGGAAGTGACGCCGTGCAGATGGCGAAGGCGGGGACACCCACCCTTTGCAGCTGCGGTGTGCTTGGCGAGTGGAACCATACGGATCGGGAATATGCCGTTGTGGAGTCTCTTTTTACCCGCACCAGACTTTGGTGTATCGTAATCCCCGCAATCAGGGACGACAGCTTTTGATCGGTTATGTCTTCTTGGAACACATTCATTTGAGGCGAAGCGAAGGAGGGTACCATGCAAAAGCAGATTGAAACGTACATTGATGCCCACAGAGAAGAGATCATTCGCCAATGGGCGGACCTGGTCAATCTGGAGGGAGAGTCCAAGCAGACGGATGCCCTGGAGGCGGTTGCGCAGCATCTGTATGATCTTTTCACGGAGGCCGGGGTTTCCTGCGAATTCCGCCGGGGCCATCCGGAGGCACCCAGGATTCTCTGCGGTGTGATCGGCGCGGATCGTCCGGGTCAGCCAATCCTGTTTTCCGGACACTACGATACGGTGTTTCAGAAGGGGACGTTCGGTGACAAGCCCTTCCGGATCGATGAGGATGGCAAGGCCCATGGTCCCGGCTGCCTAGATATGAAGGGCGGCATCATCATCACGCTGTATGTCATCAAGGCGCTGGAAAGCATCGGCTGGAACTACCGGCCCATCCGAGTGGTGTTCTGCGGCGATGAAGAGGGCGGGCCCCACCATTTTGAATCCGCCGCCGTTATGCAGGGGTTTGCGAAGGGCTGTCAGGTCGCCTTCAATATGGAGACCGGCCCCATCAGCAATGCGCTTTGCGTTGGAAGAAAAGGCACCATGATCGGCGCCTTTACGGTGAAGGGCGTTTCGGCCCATTCCGGCAATAATTTTGAGGCCGGGCGCAATGCAATCGTTGAGGCTGCGCACAAGATGCTGGACATCGACGCCCTGACAGATATGGAAAAGGGCACAAACATGAATGTAGCCGTTGTGCAGGGCGGCAAGATGTGGAATTCCGTTCCGGATTATTGTAAGGTCGATTTCTCCGGACGGTTTGCCCAAACTGCGGAAAAGGAACGGGTGATGGCCGTGATCCCGGAAATCCTGGACAGGACCTACATTGCCGGAACGACAACCGCCTATACCCCCGGCCTCTCCGGTGGCGTGTTTGAGCAGACGCAGGCCAATACGGCACTGTGGAATTTTGTCAGCGGAATCAGCCGAATGCTGGGATATGGCGAGATGGGCCATGTATTTCTGGGCGGCGGCAGCGATGCCGGGCAGATAGCGGCTGCAGGCGTGACGACCCTGTGCAGCTGCGGCGTTGTGGGCGAGTGGAACCACACGGACCGGGAGTATGCTGCGGTCGAGAGCATGTTCACCCGGACCAAACTCTGGTGCGCGGTGGCACAGCTGCTGGATGGCTTCAAAGAATGACAAGAATCGGCGAAATATCAGAATAGAAGGACCCTGCATTGGAAGTATGGTCTACCAAAGAGAAGACGGCGGACATACAAATAAAAACGCTTTGAGAGGAGCTTTCAAAAATGGGCAACACGTTGGAAAAGAAAAAACGCGGCTTCAAAATGCCGCACATCATGTTCCTGATTCTGGGAATATTGATGGTAATGAGCCTGCTGACCTATGTGATCCCCGCAGGCCAGTTCGCAAAGGATCCGGACACCGGCAAGCTGATCGGAGATCAGTTTGCGTTCCTGGATGCGCAAACCCCTGTGAATCCTTGGCAGGCTCTGTGTCTGGTTCTGACCGGCCTGCAAAACTCCGGCCTGATTATCGGTATGCTTCTGGCAGCCGGCGGCTTCAGCGGCGTTGTGCTGGCAACCAAGGCAATTGACGATGTGGTTGACTGGGCACTCTGGAAACTGAAGGACAAGGGCGTTGATGTTCTGTTCCCCATTGTATTCTTTATCTACTGCTTTATCGGCGCCTTTGCCGGCGGCGACCAGATCATTGCAATGGTTCCTATCGGCCTGGAATTTGCCAAGAAGCTGAAACTGGATCCCGTCTGCGGTATGTCCATCGTTCTGCTGGCCTACCATATTGGCGGCATGAGCAGCCCAACCACCGGTGCAATGCTGCCCCAGCTGACCATGGGTGTGCCCCTGTACTCCGGCATGGGTGTCCGCATCATCATTCTGGTGCTGCTGAGCGTTGTAGCACTGGTCTGCGTCATGCGCTACGTAAAGAAGGTCGCCAAGGATCCCAAGAACTCCATCCTGGATCCCAGCGAATGGCTGGCGGACACCGCCGTCAATGGCGAAAGCGCCGTGAAGGAAGTGGAGCTGGACAAGCGTTCCGTGGCTGCCGTTATCCTGTTCCTGCTGCAGCCCATCGCCGGTATCCTGGTGGTCAGCGTCTTCAAGATGGGCAATGGCGCTCTGGTTGCTACCATGATCCTCTTTGCAATTGTCATCGGCCTGGTCAAGGGCTTCAGCTTTGACCAGATTGGCAACTCCTTCGCCAAGGGCACCGCATCCATGGCCTTCGTGAGCTTCATCATCGGCTGCGCCGCAACCCTCAGCCTGGTCATGACCCAGGGCAACATCATGCACACCATCGTTTACTACGCATGCAAGCCTCTGCAGGGCATGGGCACCGGCATTGCCGCCGTGGGTATGTCTGTTGTCATCACCTTTATCAACCTGTTCATTCCCTCTGCTTCCGCCAAGGTGGCCGTTCTGTGCCCCATCCTGCAGCCTATGTGCGAAATGCTGGGCGTTTCCCTGCAGGTCGGTGTTCAGGCGTTCCTGTACGGCGACAAGCTGACCAACATCATCTCCCCGGTCCTGGGCACCACCGTTGCGGCCCTGGCCCTGGCAAAGGTTCCTTACAACAAGTATGCCAAGTGGGTCCTGCCCAAGCTGGCAATTCTGGCAGCGGTCGCGTGGGCATCCCTGTTTGTGCTCTCCGCCATGGGCTGGAGCTAAGGCACCGACTGCATGTACTCCATAACGGGCCCCATCCCCAATCCGCTGGGATCCAAAAAGTGCTGAGGCAGCAGACTTTTTGTTGAATTCCATAACCAGGCCGCCGCTGCAAAAAGCGGCGGCCTGCAATGGATAAGCCTCAGACTTTTGAAAGGCCAAATCAATTTCCGTTACGCATTTTTACAAGGAGAGAAAACGATGAAGATTACTGGTATCGACCGAGCCCCGGCAGTGGCCGCGCCCAGTGACCGGAAAGCACTGGGGCTTCTGGAATCCGGGGGTGCCTCTTTGATTTTTGGGTTCAGCTACCTGTTCTGCTCTGTTGGCTTCCGGTATGTTTCCCCCAATGTATTGCTGTGTCTGCGTTTTGTGCTGGCATTTCTGGTATTCTGTGTGCTGGCCCTATTTCGGGTCGTCAGGATATCCCTGCGGGGAAAGCCGGTGGGAAAGCTGTTCCTGATTGGCCTGCTGTATCCGGTCCTAGGTTTTATCTGCGACAATTACGGGACTTACTACAGCTCCTCGGCATTTGCCGGAAGCATTGTAGCCATTACGCCCGTGGTCATGATGGTCACAAGCGTTTTGCTTTTGCACAGTCGGATTGACCGCAGACAGGTCCTCTGCGCCGTTACTGCAGTGCTTGGGGCACTGCTGCTGAGCTTCGGTGACTTTGGCAGTCAGGTTTCCATGAAGGGGCTGCTTCTGATGATCGGTGCGGTTTTGACCAATGCTTTATTCACGGTCCTCAGCAAAAAGTATGCGGCTATCTTTACGGCGGCGGAGAAAACCTTTGTGCAACTGGCCATGGCGGCAGTTTTCTTTACCGCAATGGCGCTCCCCTCCTTCTTCCGGGGGGAGGTGGAGGTGCAGTCCCTGGCCCAGCCACAGCTGTGGCTATCGGTGGTGTATCTGGTGGTGCTGGCTTCCATTGCATCCTTTTTCCTCCTGAATTCGTCTATCCGCTATATCACCCCGACCCAAAGCGCAATCATGTCCAGTTTGGTACCGGTGACCTCCGTGACAGCCGGCGTTTTCATCCTGCATGACAGCTTTTCTCTAATGCAGCTGCTCGGTGTGACGATTATCATTCTCAGCGTTTACGGTGCATCCCGTTCAGAATAGAGAAGCCGATGCCCCTCTGGAAACAGGAGGGCATTTTTGCTGTACTTTGCAAAAAACAGGCTTGTATATAGGTGGAATCTGTGATAAAATAAGACGATTTATTATGAGCAAACCTATGGAGGCCATTATGCATTTTCGGATTTCCCATTAGTCCTCTGCGGTTTTGAAGAATACGAAATTTTACGTGGAGGAAAAGCTATGTCAACTTTACAAGAAGAAATCAGCCGCCGCCGGACCTTTGCCATCATTTCCCACCCCGACGCCGGTAAGACCACGCTGACCGAAAAGTTCCTGCTCTACGGCGGAGCCATCGCGCAGGCCGGCGAGGTCAAGGGCAAGCGCGCCCGCGCGGCGACCTCCGACTGGATGGAGATCGAAAAGCAGCGCGGCATCTCCGTGACCTCCTCCGTCATGCAGTTCCAGCACGGCGGCTACTGCATCAACATTCTCGACACCCCGGGCCATCAGGACTTCTCCGAGGATACCTACCGCACGCTCATGGCGGCGGACAGCGCGGTCATGGTCATCGACGGCGCGAAGGGCGTCGAGCCGCAGACGCGCAAGCTGTTCCGCGTCTGCGCCCTGCGCCACATCCCCATCTTCACCTTCATCAACAAGATGGACCGCGAAACGCGCGACCCGCTCGAGCTGTGCGAGGAGGTCGAGCGCGAGCTTGGCATCGACACCTATGCCGTCAACTGGCCCATCGGCTGCGGCAAGGAATTTCAGGGCGTTTACGACCGCGAGAAGCAGTGCATCATCCACTTCACCGACGCGGGCCACGCGAAGAAGGCCGGCGTGACCGAGATCGCGCTGGACGATCCCGCGCTGGTGGACCTCATTGGGCAGAAGCGGCGCGACAACCTCGCCGATGAGATCGAGCTGCTCGGCGCGGGGCGCGAGTTCGACCTCGACGCCGTGCGAAACGGCACGCTCTCGCCCGTGTTCTTCGGCAGCGCGCTGACGAACTTCGGCGTGGAGCCGTTTTTGGAGGGCTTTCTGCGCATGACCTCCGCGCCCCTCTCGCGCGAGAGCGACGCGGGCTTGATCGACGCGTTCTCCCCCGACTTCTCCGCTTTCGTGTTCAAGATCCAGGCGAACATGAACAAGGCGCACCGCGACCGTCTGGCGTTCATGCGCATCTGCTCGGGCAAGTTCGAGCGCGACGCGGAGTATTACCATGTGCAGGGCAACAAGAAGATGCGCCTTTCCCAGCCGCAGACCATGATGGCGAGCGAGCGTGAGATCGTGCAGGAGGCCTACGCCGGCGACATCATCGGTGTGTTCGATCCCGGCATCTTCTCCATCGGCGACACCATCACCGTGCCGGGCAAGAAGTTCCGCTTCGGCGGCATCCCGACCTTCGAGCCGGAGCACTTCATGTCCGTCAGTCCCAAGGACACGATGAAGCGCAAGCAGTTCGTCAAGGGCATCGAGCAGATCGCGCAGGAGGGCGCCATCCAGATCTTCAAAATGCCGGACTCCGGCTTCGAGGACGTCGTGGTCGGCGTGGTCGGTACGCTGCAATTCGACGTGTTTGAGTACCGCATGAAAAGCGAGTACGGCGTGGAGCTGCGCATGAGCGCGCTGCCCTACGAGCACCTGCGGCTCATCGCGGAATGTCCCTGCGACCCCAAGGACCTGATGTTCTGCACCGGCTCGAAGCTGCTCGAGGATTTCAAGGGCCGCAAGCTCATCGCCTTCGGCGGCGAATGGAGCGTCGGCTTCCTCACCAAGCACAACCCCGGCCTCGTGCTCGACGACTGGCTGACGGTATCCAAATAAGCATGAAAAAAGGACGGCTTACGCCGTCCTTTTCTTATGTAATTCCGTGCGTCCCGTGTTACGCGCCCACGAGATAGATGCCCGCAAGGCAGACGAGAACGCCGAGGCCCTGACGCAGCGTGATGGTCTCGTGATAAAGCAGCAGACCCACGGCAAGCAGTACGCAGGCCAGCGCAATGTTCATCACGAGCGAGGCGACGCTGATCTTCCAGCCCGCGCGATACACGCAGATAGTGCCGAATTCCAGTCCGACGATGATGGCGCCGAGCGCCCACGCCGTCCAGTTCGTTTTGCCCAGCTCGCCGATAAAATCACGGTTCCCCATCAGATAGAACGCCGCGACCGAAAAGGCCGCGCCCACGAGATAGGTGATGGTGAGCGAGGCAAAGGCGTTCACGCCCTCCGGCGTGGACTTTGTTGTGATGTGATAAAACACGTTGACACCGACCACCAGCGCGATCGGCCAGATCATGCTCCACATAGCTGCTTCTCCCTCTTTTATTTCAGCAAAATTTCCACGATGCCCGGTTCGTCCGTGTCCGGGTAAAAGCTGACCTGCCACGGCGCGGCGAGTATACCGGCGTCTCTTCCGCCGTCCTTCTCCTCCTGCACGTCGCGGACCATCTGCTCCACGCCCGCGCGGTCGGTGGAAAAGTAGCTCACGCGCACCACCAAGCGGTCCGCGCCCTCCGCCGCTGCGGCGCGCAGCAGGTCGGGGATCGCCTCGGTGCTGGTGGCGTTGATGATGCTCTCCTGCTCCTCCGCCGTGCGGCGGTAGCCGAAGCTGAGCGAAAGCTCGTAGAAGCCGCGCTCGTCCGTGCCGGCATAGGTGATGTAATCGAGCAGGTAGGCGCCGAGGTCCGTTTCCTGCTGCACCTCGTTGCAGGCCTCCGCGGCCAGCTCGGCGTATTCCGCGTCGCTGCCGAAATAGCAGCGCACCACGCCGCGCTCCGCGTGATTTGCGACCAGCATCAAGATCGCGTTCACCGCATCCTGATAGCTGTCGGCGCGCAGAGTGTCCTTATCACCGTTTTCCCAGTAGCCGGCGCTGTGCGGCGTGACCGACGACCACTCGCGCTCGAGCAGCCCGCCGCCGCAGCCGCTGAGCAGAAGGCACAGCGCCGCGCAGAGAAGCAGTATTCTCTTTTTCACGGCGCTCCCTCCCCGCTGCTTTTAGTAGCCGAGGTCCTCGTTCACGAGCACGACCTCCATATCGCTGCCCATCATCGCGCCCCAGAGCACGGTGAGCGCACGGCAGATGCGGCCTGGACTCTTGCAGTCGTAGCAATGATCCGCCCTGACCGCGCAGGGCGTCTTTGCGTGGAGACGCTGCGCGTTCTTCGGCGCGGCGATATTGCGGGCGCGCCAGAGCGCCTCGTCGTAGGTGGGCGCGAGCTTATTTTTGCCCGCGATGATCCAGACCTTTTTGTGGCCGTAGATCGCCGAAGCCACACGGTTGCCCGCGCCGTCGATGTTGATGATCTCGCCCGTCTCGGCGATGCCGTTGGCGGAGAGCAGATAATGCTCGCTGCCCGCCCTCCGGCAGGTGCCAATGGCTGAACACCGTATTGTGCCCGCTGAGCAGGGCATACAGCCCCAGCTCCTCGAGCGTGATACTGCCGCCGAAGCCGACGGTCGCACCGTCGATCTGCGTGTTGAGGTATTCGGCGGCCTCCTTTGCCGTCTCGAAGCTCGAGACCTTAAAGCCGCGCGCGGTCAGCGCCTTTGTCACATTCGTAAAGTCCATGACATTGCTTCCTTTCTTTATGTTCCGTCTCCCGCACTGCGAGAGAGATTTTTCCTTACAACCCGTCGGGCTTATATTCGCCGAAGCCCTCGCCGAGCACCTCGCGCGCGTCGCAGACGATGAAGAAGGCGGTCGGGTCGATCTCGTTCACCAGCCGCTTGACCGCCACGATCTCGCGGCGGCGGACAGCGCAGAGCAGCACGGGCTTGTCGTTGTGCGTATAGGCTCCCTCGGCGGTCAGGCGGGTGACGCCCATATCGCGTGCAAGCAGCTCGTGCGTGATTTTCTCCTGCTCGTTGGATATGATGTAGGCGAGCTTCGCGGCGCTGCCGCCGTAGACCACCATATCCATCACCTTGGTGGAGATATAGAGGGCGATGCCGCCGTAGAGCGCGTTTTCCAGGCTGCGGAACACCGCGGCATAGAACACGATGATCGTCAGGTCGATGGCAAGGCAGAGCGTGCCGATGGAGAGGCCCGGGATCTTCGCCTTCAGCAGCCACGCGCCCAGCTCCGTGCCGCCGGTGGTCGCCTCCTCGCGCAGCAGCCAGCCGAGCGACACGCCCACGAGCACGCCGCCGTAAATGCAGCCGAGGAGCTTATCCATCGGCTGAAAGGTATAGACGGCGTTGATGAGGTCGATGAAGATCGAGTTCACTGCCACAGCGAAGAACGAGCGCACCAGAAAGCGCTTGCCGAAGCGCTTGAGGCTCATCAGAAAGAGCGGCGCGTTGAGCACGATGACGGTAACGCCGACCGGCAGGGCGGGCGCAAAGAAGTTGATGACCTGCGCGATACCGGTGAAGCCGCCGAGCGTCAGCTCGTTCGGCGCGTAGAACCAGTCGAAGGCCAGCGCCATGAGCGCGCAGCCGAGCGTGATGGAAACATACTGTTTGAGCAGCTTCAAGCAATGACTTCCTTTCTCAATCCATCAGGGAGATCTGTTTTTCGTCGCTGTCCTCCGCCTTTAAGAGCGCGCCGACCGCGGGGAGGCTGCGGGCGCGGTAGCGGGCGAGGTTGGCGATGCCGGTCGCCTCGGCGGGGCAGGCGTAGTCGAGCGTGAATTTCTTTTTGAGCGTCAGCACCGCGACGCCCTGCGTCGCGCGCGTGGTCTTGCTCCCCAGCAGCGCGGTGGAGAACACCAGCACGCGCGGCTCGGTGGAGTAGACCGCCAGCTCGCAGTCCTCGCGCAGGCACAGCGCCGTGCGCAGCGGAGACTTATCCGAGTACGCGCCGGTGAGCTTGCGGCGGTTCGAGGTCGTCCGGTAGGCGGACAGCTCCACCTTGGCGGCCTTGCCGTTTTCAAAGAAGAAGAGCATCCAGCCGCGATAATCGCCGGGCAGCACCATATAAACGACGCTCTCGCCCTCGTCCATGCCGAGCTTTGCGGGCAGATAGTCGCCGAGCGCGGACACCTTGGTGTCGTCGAAGTCCGAAAGGCGGGATTTGTAGACCTGGCACCTGTCGGTGAAGAACATCACCTCGGCGGCGTTGGAGGTCTCAAAGCTCTGCGCGAGCGCGTCGCCCTCCTTATACTTCTGCTCCGCGTTCATGCGCAGCGAGGCGGGCGTGATCTTCTTGAAGTAGCCCTCGCGGGAGAGGAATACGGACACGGCGTAATCGTCCACCGTGGTCTCCTCGGTGTATTCCTCGACCTCGTGGCCGTAGACGATGCCGGTGCGGCGCGGCTCGGCGTACTTTTTGCGCACGTCCTCCAGCTCGGTGACGATGATCTTCTTCACGCGCGCAGGACGGGCGAGAATATCCTCCAGATCCTCGATCTCGTCCTGCAGGGCGCTCGTCTCCTCCACGCGCTTGAGGATATATTCCTTGTTGATGTTGCGCAGCTTGATCTCCGCGACATACTCCGCCTGCACTTGGTCGATGCCGAAGCCGATCATCAGGTTCGGCACCACGTCGGCCTCGGCCTCCGTCTCGCGGATGATCTTGATCGCCTTGTCGATGTCGAGCAGGATGCGCTTGAGACCCTTCAAAAGGTGCAGCTTGTCCTTCTTTTTGCTCATGACGAAGTAGACGCGGCGGCGGACACATTCCGTGCGCCACGCGCACCACTCGTCGAGCAGCTCACGCACGCCCATCACGCGCGGCATTCCGGCGATGAGCACGTTGAAGTTGCAGGACATGGTATCCTGCAGCGTCGTGGACTTCATCAGCTTCTGCATGAGCTTGTCGGGATCGGTGCCGCGCTTGAGGTCGATGGTCAGCTTGAGACCGTTGAGGTCGGTCTCGTCGCGCATATCGGTGATCTCCTTGACCTTGCCTGCCTTGATCAGCTCGGCGACCTTGTCCATGATGGCCTCGGTCGTGGTGGTGTAGGGGATCTCATAGACCTCGATGAGGTTTTCCTTTTTGTCGTAGCGCCAGCGGGCGCGGACCTTCACGCCGCCGCGGCCCGTGCTGTAAATTTCGCGCAGGGCGTCGACGTCGCAGATGACCTCGCCGCCGGTCGGGAAATCGGGCGCAAGCAGCGTCTCTGTCAGGTCGCAGTCGGGATTCTTGAGGTAGGCGATCGTCGTGTCGCACACCTCGCCGAGGTTGAAGCCGCACAGCTGGCTCGCCATGCCGACGGCAATGCCCTGATTGGCGCTCACGAGGATGTTCGGGAAGGTCGTCGGCAGCAGCGCCGGCTCCTTCATGGTGTTGTCGTAGTTGTCGATGAAATCGACGGTATCGGAGTCGATGTCGCGGAACAGCTCGGCGCAGATGGCGGAGAGCTTGGCCTCCGTGTAGCGGCTCGCCGCCCACGCCATGTCGCGCGAGTAGACCTTACCGAAGTTGCCCTTGGAGTCCACGAACGGGTGCAGCAGCGCACCGTAGCCCTTGGAAAGGCGCACCATCGTGTCATAGATGGCGGCGTCGCCGTGGGGATTGAGCCGCATGGTCTGACCGACGATGTTCGCGCTCTTCGTGCGCGCGCCGTTCAGCAGTCCCATCTTATACATGGTATAGAGGAGCTTGCGGTGGCTGGGCTTAAAGCCGTCGATCTCCGGAATGGCACGCGAGACGATGACCGACATCGCGTAGGGCATATAGTTCGTCTCCAGCGTATCGGTGATGCGCTGTTCGACCACGTCCGCACGCAGGCCGAGGACGTTGGGGTTATTGCGGTGCTGGGCGGTGGTTTCCTTCTTTTCGTTCTTCTTCATGGTGTCCCTCGAACGTTCACATATTCTGTCATTATGGATTATATCAGCTTTTCCGCACGCCGTCAATGCGTGGGCGCGGCGCAAAGCGTCGTCTGTTCTTTGCCGCATTGCACAAAAGGGGCAAACGTCTTTCGTGTTTCTTGGCTAAAATCCCATCTTGCTTTTTCCTCTCCCGTCCTGTATCATTTGCAAAAGAAACAAACGAGGGAGGACACAGCCATGACGCAGTATGTGTACAAAAAGAAATTCCTTCCTGCTGGTGTTTCTATTTTTATCAGCACCGTTTTTGTTGATAATGATATTGTTTCCTTTGACCGGTAATTTTTTACCGGTCTCTTTTTTTGCCCGCGCGGGGCGCTGAGTCGTTTGGTCAAATAAGAACATACATCAAAATCAGAAGAAAGAGGGAAAATCACATGAAGAAAGAACTCGGACACGAAGCCATCTATGACGCCCGCCAGCTGGGCACCCCCAGAATGCTGGTGCTGGGATTGCAGCACATGTTCGCCATGTTCGGCGCGACGGTGCTCGTCCCCATCCTCGTGCAGGGCTACGGCCTGCCGCTCTCCATCCAGACCACTCTGCTCTTCGCCGGCCTCGGCACGCTCCTCTTCCACGTCTGCACCAAGATGAAGGTCCCCGCGTTCCTCGGCTCCTCGTTCGCCTACCTCGGCGGCTTCGAGACCGTCGCCAAGCTGGACGCCGGCAAATACGCCGGTATGAGCGGCGATGAAAAGCTCGCCTACGCACTCGGCGGCATCGTGATCGCGGGTCTTCTCTACCTCGTGCTCGCGCTGCTGTTCAAAATGCTCGGCGCGAAGAAGGTCATGCGCTACTTCCCGCCCATCGTCACCGGCCCCATGATCATCATGATCGGTCTGAACCTCTCCGGCTCCGCGATCAACAACGCCGCGACCTGCTGGTGGCTCGCGCTCGTCGCCATGGCGATCATCGTCGTCGCCAACATCTGGGGCAAGGGCATGGTCAAGATCATCCCCATCCTCCTCGGCGTGGTCGGCAGCTACCTCGTCGCGCTCATCGCCACTGCCTGCGGCGCGCAGCTGCCTGACGCGAACGGCGTGATGCAGCCGCTCGTCAACTTCGCCTCCGTCAGCAAGGCGAACCTGATCGGCCTGCAGCAGTTCGTCATCGCCAAGTTCGACGTCTCCGCCATCCTCGTCATGGCCCCCATCGCCATCGCCGCCATGATGGAGCACATCGGCGACGTCTCCGCCATCTCCTCCACCACCGGCAGGAACTTCATCGAGGACCCCGGTCTGCACCGCACCCTCGTTGGCGACGGTCTCGCCACTGCGCTCGCCGGTATGTTCGGCGGCCCCGCCAACACCACCTACGGTGAGAACACCGGCGTGCTCGCCCTCTCCAAGGTCTACGACCCCCGCGTCGTGCGTCTCGCCGCCATCTATGCCATCATCCTGAGCTTCTCTCCCAAGTTTGACGCGCTGGTGAACTCTATCCCCGCAGCCATCGTCGGCGGCGTCAGCTTCATCCTCTACGGTATGATCTCCGCGGTCGGCGTGCGCAACATCGTGGAGAATCAGGTCGACCTCACCAAGTCCCGCAACCTCATCATCGCGGCGGTCATGTTCGTCAGCGGCCTGGGCTTCAGTCAGACCGGCGGCGTGACCTTCACCGTCGGCGGCGCGGCCGTCACCCTCTCCGGCCTTGCCATCGCGGCCCTGTGCGGCGTGATCCTCAACGCCGTCCTGCCCGGCAACGACTATGTCTTCGGCGTCAGCGTCGAGGGAGACAAGTCCGCCGACCTCGGCAGCTACTAAAATAGATACCATGCATCCCCTACGGAGAGAGGCGGCGCGGCCTGCAGGCCGCGCCGCCTCTCTCTATCCGTCTATCCGTTTTTCTCCTCCGCCGGCAGGAGCGGCCCCGCTTCGCCGTAGGGCAGCGAAAAGTCCACGATGCCCTCCGCCGCGGGCGCGACGGAATACATCGGATAGAACCAGTGCAAGCCGTCGTCCGCCAGATAAAAGCTCCTGCTGGAAAACGCGCGGCGCAGCAGCGCGCCGTAATTGGGATAGTACGCCGCCGTGCCCGTCTCCATCTGCTCCCGCGCCGTCTCCCGCGCCGCGCGGACGAGGCGCTTTTTTACCGCCGTTTTCGGCGGAAAAAACGCCGTGAGCGGCAGGAGAAAGCCCGTGCGCCGATCCCACGTCTCCGCGCGGCGGAGCGTGAGCCGCGGCGGCAGATGCTCCTCCCGGCCTTCGGTATAAAGGCTCAAGATGTCTCCCCGCACGAGCGTCACCCGATAGGCGAGCACCGCGCGGGCGCAGCTCCACGGCGCGCTGCGCTCCAGCGCCGTGTGCATCGTTTCGGCAGCGCGGGGCAGCAGCTCCGCCTCGCAGTATTTAAGATAGGCGCGCGCGTATTGGCGGTAGTAGCGGTCGAAGCGCCGCGCACGGCGGCTCTTTCCCCCGCAGCACGGCAGCGTCACCTCGGCGGTCAGCACCGGCACGCCGCCGCTCTCCCACGTTTTCTCCAGGTGCAGCGGCGTTTCCGACAGCCGCAGAAGCTCTCTTTCCATACCGTCCTCCCGTTTTTTTCTCACTCCAATGTATGAAGCGTCCGTGCAGGCGGTTCCGCCGCGGAAAATGCGAAAAGTTCACACTTCCGCCCTTTACTTTCATGCTCTGTTCTGTTAAACTATAAAGCAGGGTGCGCAGGGCGCACTACTGTCATATTTCGGAGGGGTCTATCATGGCTGCACCGGGAAACCGCATCGGAAAGAAAGAAAAAAACGAGGACTTTTATAAGGCCATTCTGCTTTTGAAGGACGAGGAGGAGTGCTATAGCTTCTTCCGCGACGTGTGCACCATCGCCGAGCTGCGCGCGATGGAGCAGCGCTTTGAGGTCGCGCGGATGCTCACGCAGGGCAAGGTCTATAGTGAGATTCTGGAGCGCACCGGTGCCTCCAGCGCGACGATCTCGCGCGTGGCCCGCTCGCTGACCGACTCCGACGGCGGCTACGAGCGCATCTTCGCGCGCATGAAGGGCGAGAAGTGATGGAAAGCTATTCCGCCCTCGCCGCCTCCTACGACGAGCTGACGCAGGACGTCGGCTACGAAAAGCGCGCCGCTTTCGTCGAAAAGCTCTTCCTGCGCAGTCATATTCCGGTTCATACCGTGCTCGACCTCGCCTGCGGCACCGGCACGATGACCGCCCTCCTCACCGAGCGCGGCTACGAACTCATCGGCGTGGACGGCTCGGAGGATATGCTGCTCGAGGCGCGCGAGAAGGCGCAGACGCTCACCGGCGTCCCGCCGTTGTTTTTGCACCAGTCCATGCCCGAGCTGGACCTCTACGGCACGGTGGAGGCGGCGATCTGCTGCCTCGACAGCCTCAATTATCTCACCGAAGCGCGCGAGGTGCGCGAGACCTTCCGCCGCCTGCACCTGTTCATCGCGCCCGGCGGCTCGCTCGTGTTCGACGTTCATGCCCTCGGCAAGCTCGAGGCGATGGACGGTCAGGTCTGGCTCGACGAACGCGAGGACGTCTACTGCGTGTGGCGCACGGAGTATTCCCGCCGCTCGCGCCTGCTGGACTATTATGTTGACATTTTCTCCGTCCGCGCCGACGGCGCGTGGGAGCGCAGCTTCGAGGAGCACCATCAGCGCTGGTACAGCGTTTCGGAGCTGACCGAATGGCTGACCGCCGCCGGCTTCGGCGAAATCCGCGTCTACGGCGACTGCCGCCTCCGCGCCCCGAACGAAACAGACGGGCGCATCTATATTTCCTGTATCCGAAAAGAGTGATTTTATGAACGACACATTAGTAAGAGCCATGTCCAAGGACGGCATGGTCAAGGCCACGGCCGTCTACACCCGTGCGCTCACCGAGCGCGCCCGCCAGATCCACCACACCAGCCCCGTCGCTACCGCAGCGCTCGGCCGTGCGCTCGCCGGCGTCTCCATGATGGGCAACGCCCTCAAGGGCAGCGGTGAGAGCGTTACGCTCCAGATCAAGGGCGACGGCCCGCTCGGCACCATCCTCGCCGTCTCCGACGCCGAGGGCAACGTGCGCGGCTATGTGCAGGACGCCTCCGTGGAGCTTCCCCTGCGCGCAGACGGTAAGCTGGACGTCGGCAGCGCCGTCGGCCACGGCGGCACCCTGACCGTTATCAAGGACCTCGGGCTCAAGGAGCCCTACGTCGGCACGGTCGACCTGCTCGGCGGCGAGATCGCCGAGGATCTGGCTGCCTACTTCGTCGAGTCCGAGCAGATCCCCTCGGCCTGCGGCCTCGGCGTGCTGGTCGACCGCGACTGCAGCGTGCTCGCCGCCGGCGGCTATCTCATTCAGCTCCTCCCCGGCGCGGGCGAGGATACCATCGCCAAGGTCGAGGGCGGCATCTACGCCGCGCCCAGCGTGACAAATCAGCTCCGCGACGATCCCGATCCGGCAAACCTCCTGTGCACGGTGCTTTCCGATTTTGACCTCGAGATCCTGGAGACGACGCCCATCGAATACCGCTGCTACTGCTCGCGCGAGCGCACGGAGCGCGCGCTGCTCTCCCTCGGCTCGAAGGAGCTGGAGGACATTCTGCGCGAGCAGGGCAAGGCAGACCTCACCTGCCAGTTCTGCGACCGCATCCACAGCTTCTCCGGTGAGGAGCTGCGACGCATGATCGATGAGCTGAAAAAAATCGGCAAGTAAGGGCGCGCATACCGCGCCCTTCTGCCGGGTCAAAAAAAGTTTCAAAAGTCTTGAAAAAAATTGTTGACACGGCGAGGGGGATTTAGTATAATAACCCTTGCCGTTCGTAAGACGGCTTCGAGTGGGGAGCATAGCTCAGCTGGGAGAGCACCTGCCTTACAAGCAGGGGGTCACAGGTTCGAGCCCTGTTGTTCCCACCAAAATGTGGCCATGTAGTTCAGTTGGTTAGAACGCCGGCCTGTCACGCCGGAGGTCGAGGGTTCGAGTCCCTTCGTGGTCGCCACTCGCTGCTGTAGCTCAGTAGGTAGAGCGCATCCTTGGTAAGGATGAGGTCGGCAGTTCGAATCTGCCCAGCAGCTCCAACAAAACCCTGTAACCGCAATGGTTACGGGGTTTTGTGCATTTCTGACAAAGCATCAAAAACGCGGAAATTTGCTAAAAAGTCAGCTAAACTTTTTCTTTCTGCATCAAAGTTTGCTAATTGCAGAGGATAGCAATAAGCGCAATAACTGCTGAGAGAGGTCCGGATCTTCCTGTACTTTTGCGAGAAGATCTTGGGCCTCAAATTCTTTTTTTGCATGCACCGCTGTTTGAGCAGTGGTTGTGGGCGAATAGAAGCTTTCCTCTACCTTTTCGGATAGAGCACGCTTTTCGCAGTCCTGCGCTTCATTGTAGTTGCTCATCAAAACTTCCGGGGACTGGCCGGCAGCCTCCGCGACCAGTTGGTAGTTATTATTCGACAAGCGTACCTTGTGCATCTGACCTGATTTGCGCAGCCCCTGAAACTCCAACATATCCTCTATCTTGAGCCGTCGCTGTGCATCCTTAAAGGCGTCACCGATTGATTTGGGTTCAATAGGTGATCCATCAGCAAAGCAGAGCAACAATCCCTGGTCCTGGTACTCACTACCGAAGACAGCCTTATTATCTGCAATCTCATCCAGGCGCCGTTGGATCTCCTCGACCAGCGGCGTTGTCAGGTAGAGCTTTCGGTAGCTTTCTTCTGTCTTCGGAGCCTTCAGGATGAGGCTGCTCTTTGAGGTTTTCTTCTTTTTAGGAAACACATGGATAATTTCTTCCCTCGGCAGCGTTGCCAGTGACTCATCGGAAACTCTTTGCAGTATGCGCTTGATCCAAAGGCTTTTGTCCTTTAGATCTATGAGGCTGGTGTCGATGCCGGCCACTTCACCGGCGCGCAAAGAGCATACGAAACCAATATGCACGGCCAAGTGAAGCATGGGATCATCTTCGATCAATTTGAGGAAATCATGGATCTGCTCTGGCTGCCAGTAGTTGCGCTTCCGATATTTCTCTGAAGGTGGGGCGACATCTGGGATCTCGGTCACATAGCGCCATTGCTTAGCAGTAGGGAAGCCAACCATGAGGACATTGAAAACCTTTTTAATGGTTGGGGAAGAGAGCCGCGGTACTTCCGACGGCTTCTTTTTGTATCCTTTGCTTCCTGAGCAGGGCTTCTGGCTGAGGTAATCCAGAAACAGGTCAATGTCCTCAGCGGTGATAGTGCTCATTACCCAGTTGCCGAAATAGGGATAGATGTGATTGTTCAAGTTGCTGACGTAGCTGTCATATGTGTTTGGGGAGAAACGCTTTTTCCGTGCATAGAAGGGGAGGAAGCGTTCCATAAAGTGCTTGAAGGTCTGATGCGTGTTGTCTTCCTTCGTTGACGGCATTGGGACATTTGGAAGACCTGCGTTTGCCTGAGCAAGCTCACGCTGCGTCTTTTCAATAGCTCTTCTGCGCTTATAGTCCAGTACCGCCAGTCGGATATCGTCATACCGCTTCTCTTTTTGCAATAGTTCAATATAGGCCTTCCGCTGTATAGCTTCCAGCTCGGTTTCGTAGGTCTCCCAATGCTGTTTGCTCTTACCGTCATCGGTGCGATAGAGGTAAATAATGTTATGGGAGGATCCACGGACCTGATATGTTGCCATGTAATGATCGTCCTTTCGTTGGCGCGATTAGGAAACGCTCGTCTGCCCATCGAGCCATCTGTCAAACGACTCTTTATGGACGCGCAGGCAGCGTTTGCCCAGCCGAATTACCTTAAATTCAGTTGTGCGCTCGCAGAGATAATATGCAGTGCGAACGCTCACACCAAGAATCCGGGCCACTTGCTCAGCGGTATAAGTTCGCTGAGAATCATTGCTGCAAATCGTGTTTTCCATAGTGAACTCCTTTGCAGCTTGGCAACCTGTTTGATTGTGTCTACACCCTCCCTTCGCCAAAATAGCAAGTAAGTTCATTGTAGCACACCATATGCAGATAGCCAAGCGATTTTAGATAAGGTGGTAATTCTAAGTACAGCAGGCGGCAGTTGGCTAAACTGCTCCACGGGTGAACACCCCCAGGCTCCTCTGGCTCCTTCGCAGCTCGCTACATGGCTCCACTGAGACTGCATTGAAGAAGGTGTATCATCATCGGGCATATGGATCATGGCCGCAAGTTGCCATAGCTTGCTTGTCCGCTATCTCGCTCGCCTATATAATATAAATGTATAGGGTCGTGGCGTAGTCATTACGCACGGCTGCCCCTTCCGGGCCATATGCTTAACGTGCCTGCCGGCGATATAAGGCAGTGGAAGCCTGTTTTTCAAGGTACAGATGATACCTTCCCGAAGACGTATTTTCGTCTTTCACTCCCTATCCCGATATGCAGAACATGAATTGCCCAGCAAAAGATGAAATTTTGAGAAAAAGTTGTGGATCAGTGGAACGCACTTTGAAAATTTGATTTCCATATTGACCCACACAACAGCAAAGCGGACGGTACAAACCGTCCGCTTTGCTGCGCGATTATTACTATTTTACGGTTACACCGTACTCTCTGAAAAGATAGCATCCCCTGATTTGTTCCCTTGCTTCATCGGTGATGCGAATGTCCAAGCGCCGTTGCTCGTCCCCAGACTTTAAGGTTAAGGGACGCGTCATTCCCCGGATTGTTGTCTTTAAATTCTTGAAATCCTGATACGAGTTCAGATCTTTGGTGGAAAACCACGGTCCGCAAACACCATTTTTCTCATACTGTACCTTTTTCGGATAGTGGAACTGAATGCCCATGAAATCCTCTGTTACCATGGTATAAGCGGTTGAGCAAAACAGTTTCCCGTCATCATACCTGCCGAGACCCAGACGGCCGGGAACAACTGCTACAACAGGTTCGTCAAATGTAGCCCTTTTATACTGTTTCCCATCTCGCAAACGTATTTCACCATATCGGCATCTTGCCAGATTCGATGTAATGCCGCGCCATAGGTCTAAACTGCATGTAGTTACTTTTTCACCACTACACAGTTGCTTATACGTTTCAGAATAAGCAGACAAGTACTCGCTCAATTCGGATTCAACGTAGTCGATTGGAACAGACGAGTTTATTATGATCAGATGGTAGGCTTCAAAAACCTCTTTTACCTGTTCTGGTGTCATCAAAAAACTAAACTTATTCCAGCCCTCTGTCCAGTATTTCGGGGGTAGTTTTTCACTTTGCCCGATTGCTCTTTTCAATAGATCTCCCATTGATTTCATGCTATCAATGCTCCTTTTTTGTTACAGATACATCACATATCGAAAAAGGCGTATTTTCCAACGCAGATGGGATTATCTTCGCCGCCAGATTGCCGTCGATCACAATACAGAACACCTGCAATTTCGGCTTTCGAAAAATGCTCCGTTTCACATCTACATCATATCCATCCACATAACCCAGACCAAGCCACCCTAATCTTTCATTCAGGAGAGGAATTACGCTTTTAGTAATTGACTCAGCTTCTTCTGATGACTTGAGGGCAAATTTCAATACAACGGTTTCCGCATGGTCCGGACTAAATTCGGAATATCCTTGCTTTTCGTATTTGCGCTTGAAACTGTTGTAGTATGCGGAGAAGTCCAAACACGGCTCGCTGTCTACCTTGCCCTCATTTCCAACAACGCCATGGTGGAAGATAACCCGATCTCCGTCCTGCCAGCATTCTTTATAGAACCATTGATCTTGAATTCTTTTGTAAAATCGAACCATGATACTTCCTCATTTATGTTTTGGGAATCAATTTCTACGCTCTGTGCAATGATTTCCCAGAGGCCGCCAATGTCTTCAAGTTCAACAGCAAAATGCCGGGGCTTCCAGTAGTTGAATTCTTGCTCATTCTTTTGTCTGAGATCATTAAGCCATGCCGAATCAAGAAGTTCCACTAACGCATCAGCTGCCTTATGATATTCGTCCACGGAGATACCGAACATGGTTACCATTTGGTAAAAGGCATTTAGGCTCGGATGTTGTCCATCGTTTTCGTGATACATGATGGTACGCGGATCGCGGTCAACAATGTATCCTAATTGCTCCTGCGTCATTCCGCTGGCTTCTCTTGCCCGCTTAATGGCAAGGCCGATCCCGTGAAAGTCAAATCTGCGTTCGTCCCGTTCAATTTTCATAGCATCACCACCTAATGTAATTTTACATTTCGGGTGTTATTATTTGAACGATGTATAATTTCATTTGCTTGACTATCTGATTTCGCTCTCTTTGCTGCTTGTACCTTTGGGTGAAAAAGATTATAATATAATTGATTTGTATAATTCAAAGATAATAGTGGAGAACCATCATAATGAGTAAAATATTATTAGTAGAGGATAATCCAGATGCAGTAAAAAGGATAATCCGATATATCAATAAAATATTCGCTGAATTGGACGTGGTTTCTTTTCCCGAAGCAGGCGATGCCCTGCAATATGCAAAAGCGAACGATGTTTCCCTTTTTATCCTGGATATTCAGTTAGAGGACTATAAAGGAACCAGCTTAGCAAAGCAGCTCCGCGAATTGCCGGAATATAAATATACGCCGATTATTTTTGAAACGGCATTGGCAGGAGAAGAACTTTCAGCTTATCGAGATGTGAAGTGTTACAGTTTTCTTGTAAAGCCATTTGGCGAAGAAGAATTTGTAACGGCATTTCGTGACGCGTT
>ENA-UEPJ01000183-UEPJ01000183.1-human-gut-metagenome-genome-assembly--contig:-NODE-183-length-83008-cov-6.385658_pt1 | contig 83008 bp, 58 predicted proteins | sample MGYA00242890_ERZ507896 | MGnify/ENA primary metagenome ERZ507896 (study PRJEB26167, sample SAMN06115508) | human gut metagenome | host: Homo sapiens | place: China:Qinghai | collected 2015-08-20...
ACTTTGTAGGACTCTTATGTGTTTACGTGTTTATGTATATTATTAATTAGATGATGATGGAACAAAAGAAAAATTCTTACAGCATGGGGATTATCATTATTGGAATCCTCTTCTTTATCTTCGGGTTCGTCACGTGGTTGAACGCTACCCTAATCCCTTATCTTAAAATCGCTTGCGAACTGCAACACGAGTGGCAAAGCTACCTCGTGACCTTCGCTTTCTACATTGCCTACTTTGTCATGGCACTACCCTCGTCATGGGTATTGCGCAAGACAGGCTACAAAAACGGCATGATGCTCGGGTTGCTCGTGATGGCAGTCGGGGCATTACTGTTTATACCCGCGGCAATGACTCGCACCTACGGTCTGTTCCTGCTGGGACTTTTTATCATGGGTACGGGATTGTCCGTGCTGCAAACCGCATCCAACCCCTACGTGATTGAATTGGGAGCCCCGGAAAGTGCCGCCCAACGGGTGAGCATCATGGGTATTTGCAACAAGGTGGCAGGAGCCATCAGCCCGCTTATCCTCGGGTCTATCATGTTGAAAAACATCGATGCACTGGAAGCAAGTTTAAAGACTATGGATCCTATCCAAAAAGCGGCAGAACTCGACCTTCTGGCATCGAAATCCATCATACCCTACGTCGTGATTATGGTGTCGCTCGTCGTGCTAGCGCTGTTCGTGCGTTTCTCTCCGCTTCCCCAGATCGAAGACCCGGAAGAAGAAGAAGGCAGTATCCAACACGGGGGTAAATCAAGTATATTCAGCTTCCCGCACTTGTGGATCGGTATCGTCACCTTGTTCCTTTACGTGGGAGTCGAGGTTATCGCCATCGACACGGTCATCGGGTACGCTAAATCATTAAACATGAACATGGAAGCCGCCCGGGTATTCCCGACCTTCGGCATGATTGCCATGATCGTCGGTTACATTATCGGTATCATCGCCATCCCGAAATACATCACCCAAGAACGGGCTTTAGCTTACTGTGCCGTCCTCGGCGTCATCCTCGGGATATGCACCGCCGTTCTTCCGGCTAACGTGTCTATCTGGTGTTTGACCTTGTTAAGCCTTGCTAACTCGCTGATGTGGCCGGCAATCTTCCCGCTCGCCATCTTCGGCTTGGGACGTCACACGAAAACCGGATCGGCTCTGCTTATCATGGCTATCGCCGGGGGAGCCTTGCTTCCGATGCTATACGGCTCACTCACCACCTGCATGGGCTTCCAAGGTGCTTACTGGATGGTATTACCGTGCTACCTGTTTATCCTCTACTTCGCCGTAGCGGGACACCGGGTTGGCATTAAACATTTATATAATAAATAGTTACAGGTTGCAAGTTGCATTTACCTCCGGCAAGTTGCAGGTTAATCATGAACTTGTAACCCACGGAAAGCGAATGCAACTTGTAACTTGCCAAAGGCAAAATAACAAATTTATGGAAAAAACGAAAGCACTCAAAAACAGAAAGTTATTCGGCATAGCCGCTATTCTATTCCTATGCGTCGGTATCGTCCACGTCGGCTACAAAGCCCTCCAGTTCGCGGATACCCCGGAATGGGGAGCTCCTTGGTATTTTGCCCTTTTCTCCCCGGGAATTATTTACCTTTTCCCCTTGATAGTATCTTTCGCCGCCTATCGCTTTTTCTCGAAGGCAGCCGATAAGGGAGAGGACGGTTTATAAAGTTCATAAGGTTTATAAGGTTCATAAAGTTTATAAAGTACCAAGTGTCCTTCGGACACAGCTTAAACGGCAGCATTAGCTGCCGTTGGTATAGCGCCCCGCAGGGGTCCACTACTTTATAAACTTTATAAACCTTATGAACTTTATAAACCTTTACTCCAGAATCACCGTCACTCCTCTTGCCCCGTGAGCCCCGATAACCAGCGCTTGCTCGATATCGGCAGTCTTTGAAGGTCCGGCGATAAAACTACCGTATTCGTAATCATCGAAATCCGGTTGGGTATACGCCTCGTGCATATTATTCACGAGACGAGTGCGATCCAGTATCACCACCAACGCTTCCGCGATAAAAAGCAATGCCTTGTAACGAGTCTGTCGCTTTATCCACACCATCCCGTTTTCCAACACCCCGAACTCTCCTCGCACAACCCCTACATCCGTACCGTTCAACTCTCTCGGATCATCCAACATATCCGGATTCACCGTCGCACAAGTAATCTCCGGCAAATTCGAAGCTATCGACTTGGCATCCGGGTAAGCCTTCCGGATTACCTCGTTCACGTCCTGCCCCTTATCAAGCAACACGTAATTCGCACCCACCGCTTTCAATATCTTTTCAAATTGCACCAGCGGATCAGGATAAACTAACGGCGTAAACGTCATCTCCGGGCGTTCCACGCGGTCAATCCCGTGAGCTTTTATCCTTGCAAATATTTCATCTTTACTACCCATAACTTAATTTTAGATTTTAAATTTTAGATTTTAGATTAAAACTATTAACTGACAATACAGGAATACTTGTAAACTCCAATTATTCAATTTAAAATTTACAATTTAAAATCTAAAATCATTTAATCTTCCCTTTCTTCCACATCTCGTTAAACGTTTCTTTCGTGAATTGTGGTAATTCCCGTCCGATACCCCATGCGTCGAGGTTGTTGTACAGCACGAAACGAGGCATCTTTTCGGCTATCCGTCCTGCTTTTATTGCCGGATAGAAAAGACCGGGACGCTCCATCACGAATTTCATGCCTTTCTCCATAAACTTTTTCGACGCAGCGGCAAGATGCAACGGTGCCAGATTCTGACGCCACTTGTAGATCTGTTCCGCCAGATCTATCTTCACGGGACACACGTTCGAGCAGGAATAACAAAGTGAACATGCCGACACGTTACCCGAGTACTTCTCCGGTGATTTCAACATTCCTAAATTAATCCCGATAGGGCCGGGAATAAAATAAGAGTAAGAATAACCGCCCGTGCGACGGTACACCGGACAAGTATTGATACACGACCCGCAACGGATACATTTCAGCATATTCACGTGTTCCGTGCAAGCCAGTATATCGGTACGCCCGTTATCCACGATCACGATATGCATCTCCTGTCCCTCGACGGGCTTCTTGTAATGCGAGGTGTATGTCGTCGATGGCTGCCCCGTGGCAGAGCGGGCCAACAAACGGGTATACAGCGCCAACGCCTTGTAATCCGGGATCACCTTCTCCAACCCCATGATAGCGATATGTACCTTCGGGAACGAAGTGCCCATATCGGCATTCCCCTCGTTCGTGCATACCACGAAAGCCCCCGATGAAGCCACGGCAAAATTAACTCCCGTCATGGCGATATCCGCGTGCAGGAATTTCTCCCGCAAGGCGGCACGGGCGGCATGCGTCAGGTAAGTCGGATCACTGTTCCCCGGTTCCGTGTGCAACTCTTTCTCGAACACCTTCCCCACTTCCTCCCGCTTCACGTGAATGGCGGGCAGCACGATATGACTGGGCGGCGTTCCCATCAACTGCATGATCCGTTCGCCCAAATCCGACTCCACGGCATCCACTCCCCGAGCCTTCAAGTAAGGCGTCAATCCACATTCTTCCGATAACATGGACTTACTCTTCACCAGATTCTTTCCCCCGTGTTTCTGAATAATCCCGTACACGATACGGTTGTGCTCCTCGGCATCCTTCGCCCAATGCACGTGTATACCGTTCGCAGTGGCGTTTCTCTCGAACATATCGAGATAATACCCCAGATTACTGATCGTGTGGCGTTTCATCTGACTCGCCATTTCCCGCAACGCCTCCCATTCGGGTACATCGTTCGCCATTTTGTCCCTTTTCTCCCGCACGAAGTAGAGCGCCTGATCGTGCCATGCCGTCCTCTCCTTGTCCGCGATAAACTTCTTGGCTGCTTTAGCGTGTGAACTCATAATATTTAGATTTACGTTATTTACAAATTAGTTTATAAAGTTTATAAGGTTCGTAAAGTTCATAAGGTTACGGGTGTCCTTCGGACTAAGTTTATCGGCAGCACAAGCTGCCGTGAGCAAAGCACCCCGCAGGGGTCAACAGACTTTATAAACCTTATGAACTTTATAAACTTTACAAACCGTTACCTAAAATCTCAACCACGTGTATCGTCTTTATCGGCAACTTCTCCCGGCGGATAATCCCCTCCATGTGCATCAGGCACGAACTGTCGGCACCCGTGATGTATTCCGCCCCGGTGGATATATGATCACGTACCTTGTCCTGTCCCATGCAAACGGAAGTAGCCGCTTCTTCCACGGCAAACATTCCCCCGAAACCGCAACATTCATCCACACGTTTCGGCTCGAACACCTCCACGTCCTTTACCAGTGACAACAAATCCCTCAGCTTCGAGTAGCGAGGTATCACCAACTCGCTCGGTGACGAAAGATGCAGCAACCTCTCCCCGTGGCAACTGTTATGAATACTCACCTTGTGCGGGAAACGGGTATCCAGCTTATCCACTTTCACCACGTCGTGCAGGAACTCGCATATCTCGTATATCCTACTGCTGATACAAGCGTGTTCCTCCTTGTGCAACAGTGTCGGGTAATGCTCTTTCACGAAAACCACGCAACTTGCCGAGGGACCCACCACGTAGTCATATTTCTCGAACAACTGTTCCATTCGCCCCGCCAACTTCGCGGAATCCTTCTGGAATCCGCCATTCGCCATGGGTTGCCCGCAGCACGTCTGATCTAACGGGTAATCAACATCTAACCCCAGCGACTTCAATAATTTATACGACGCTACCCCCACGCCGGGATAGATCGCATTGATGTAACAGGGAATAAATAATCCAATCTTCATAATATATAATATTAGTTACAAGTTTCATTTGCCTTCGGCAAGTTACAACTTGCCGGCTTTCCCATCATGCAAAAAGATACACTACCACCCCGGCAATAATAACATAAGCCAGCGCGTAAGGAATGGCCGCTTTCAATATGCTTCCCTCCTGTCCCTGCTGGTCGCAGGCGGACGTGGCAATAGCGATACTTTGCGGGGAAATAATCTTTCCTCCCGTGGCTCCCGCCGTGTTCGCCGCCGACAACCACGTGGGATCGACTCCCGTGTGCGCGGCAACCCCGGCCTGCAATTTACCGAACAGGATGTTTGCCGATGTATCACTACCCGTCAAGAAGGTTCCCAATGCCCCGATCATGGGTGCAAACAACGGGTAGAGCGCACCCGTCGCGGCAGCAAGAGCCACCGCCAACTGGTTGATCATCCCCGACGTTTCCATGATGGAAGAGAATCCCACCAGACAGATTACCGTCACGATCGTCTTGCGCAACTGCACAACCGACCGCCACAACAGCACGAGCAAAGCTCCCGCCTTTCCGCCCTGAATCAACCCGCCGACAAAGGAACCGATAAAAAGCAACACGCCACCTTGTATCAACCACTGTATCGTGTACACTTTCACCTCTCCGCGTATCGTAATATGCACCGTGGAAACCAATACAGACTGCAATGCCTCCCGGATAACGGGAAACAGCGGGCTCGTGACCAGTACAAGTGCCATGATCAACACGTACACCATCCATGCCCGTGCAATCTCTCCGCCGGAATAAATCATCCTCGCGGGTTTCTCTTTCCCCCTGTCAATCAATTTCCCAAGCAGAATAATCACGATAATGGCGGCAACACTACCGATAATAGCGGGAGTTTCCGCCCCGATATAGTGAGCGGCAAGATACTGCGCCACCAACGACACCACTCCCACCGACAAACTCAATAACAGGTTTTTCGGCAACGCCTTCAACCGGGGATCGGCTAAAAACGTGATCACGAAAGGCACCAGCAACATCAACACCGACAACTGCAATACCACCGCCGTACTCAACGGGATCACGGGCAACCCCGTTTCCTGTGCCAGCACGATTACCGGAACTCCCACCGCCCCGAATGCCGTCGGAACACTGTTAGCTATCAAACTGACCACCGCCGAGAACATCGGCTTGAACCCGAGGCTGATCAATATCGCCGCCGGGATAGCCACCGCCGTCCCGAAACCCGCCATACCTTCCAGCAATCCCCCGAATCCCCACGTGATCAGCAACACCTGCACGCTTTTGTCCACCGATATAGCAGAAAACTGTTGCTTCAACACCTCTATCTTCTTCGTTTGCAACAGCACGTTATAACTGTATATCGCCATCAGTATAATAAACAAAATAGGAATCAACGCTTTCAGCATCCCGTAAAGAAAAGAATTAATCGTGTCCGGCACCGATAAATTAAAAGCGAACAATGCCAAAAATGCCGTGATAAACAGCGTTATCACACTACTTTTATCACCGGAAACTTTCATCACTCCCATCAGAATAATCAAAATAATAATCGGTAATGCCGCGTACAACGTTTCCATATACATCATTTTAAAGATTAAAATTCGTCATTATCTCCCGCCGCAATCGCTTTCCGCTAAACTTACTCACGTTTAACACTAACGAAATTAAAGAAAAATATGTTACAATATTATCACGATTTATTAATTCCCAATCACCGAATCCGAAATCACTAAATCACCGAATCGATAGAATCTAAAATCTAAAATTAATTCGTACTTTCGCGATATGATAAAAAGATCGGATATCAGAGGTATATACGCCAGAACACGGGAAATGCTGTTCCACCCGGAAACGGAGTGGCGGGCGGTGAAACGGGAAAACATGAATGGCACGGATGTTTTCCGGGGTTACCTTATCCCCTTGGCGGTAGCGGGTTCCGTCTGCACGTTCCTCCTGCAACTGCTGCACACCCCGCCTTTCTACGCTTTCGCCATAGCTGCCATTACTTTGGTCGCCTCCGTTGGAGGTGCTTACGCCACGTATCGGGTAAGCCGCGAGTATCTCACGGACAAAATCACGGAAGCCAACGAGGTAGCCATTCGTCTTTCAGTCTACTGTTCGGGTATCTTCATCGTTTTTCATTGCCTCTCGCAAGGAATGCCCGAAGGTTTTCTCGGACAGTTGACCGGTTTGCTTAGCCTGCTTTGCCTCCGCACGTTATACGTCGGCATAAACCAAATGGGCGGACTCAACGTACAACTTCGCAAAAGTACCCTTGTTATCGTGGGACTGTTGCTCATCGTTTCGCCGATGATCATACAACGGTTACTGGTAATCATATTCCGTGTTCCCACCATCACGCTTAATATATAAAAGTATGCAGAACGACATCAATATAAAAAACAAAAGAGCCTCCTTCGACTACGAATTTCTGGAGGAATACACCGCCGGCATCGTGCTGACGGGAACGGAAATCAAATCTATCCGTGCCGGCAAAGCCAGCCTCGTCGACGCCTATTGCTACTTCCACAACGGGGAATTGTGGGTTAAGGGCATGTACGTCGCCGAATACAAACTGGGCACCTACTACAACCACATCGAGCGCCGTGACCGCAAACTTCTGTTGCAGCACAAGGAACTCGTGAAACTCGAACGCAAGACCAAAGAATCGGGACTCACCATCGTCCCCTTCCGCCTCTTCCTCAACGAGAAAGGCATCGCCAAACTACGCATCGCCCTCGCCCGCGGAAAGAAAGAATACGACAAACGGGAAACCCTCAAACAAAAAGACGCCAAACGGGAAATGGATCGTTACATGAAAAGATAATATGAAAAAACTAATATACTGGACACTCTTTCTCGTCGTCCTCGCCGCTTGCTCGAAAGACAAATTCGAGGGAATAGAATTGTCAACCGGAAACGATATCCAGTTTAGCAGCGAAAAGCAGACCATTCGCATTGGTATACGAAGCAGTTCGGATTGGGTTATTTCCAATTCAACGTCATGGTGCGATCCAAGTAAAATCAGCAGTCCGGAAGGTGACACACTCGTGCTTTCCGCTAAAGTCAACACCAGTACCGATCAGCGCTCCGGCACGATTACCCTAGCAAACTCAGATCATAAAATCAATCTTAATATCACCCAAAACGGGGAACATTACTTTGAACTTCCTGTCATCTTCCATGTCTTATACACGAATGCTTCCGATAGCAAACAGAACATTCCCGGTGATTCTATCCGAAAATATATGAACTATGTGAATGCATTCTACCGGAACGACAACGGGAAAAGCCAAAACTTGAACTTAGAGTTTACCCTTGCCACTACCGACCCGGAGGGTAACCCCATGACTGAACCGGGCATACATCGTGTACAACAATCATTAATTACTTATAATATTGAAGATTACTTGAATAATAAACACAACGGAACGGAACTAATTTGGAACCCCAATAACTACATCAACATCATTATTTGTACTTTCATGGAAAAGAACGTAACAGGTATATCCGTGCTCCCGTACACCCCGCAAGGCAAACCTCTGCCCGGTTTAAGCAGGCATGACGCGTATTACACTAGCTTACCCACTAATTCAGTGCAAGCCATAATGATAAATAATATGACTATATCCGAGAAGGATATCGGCCCGGAAAGTTGGCAGCCAATCGGACCTCTCACGATAGCCCATGAATTAGGACACTACCTAGGGTTATTTCATGTGTTCTCCGGCGGTGATAATGGTCAATTGACAGATTACTGTGAAGATACTCCCGATTACGACCGCACGGAATACGAAAAAATGTATAAAGTGTTATGGGAACAACGTGTCAGCAGAGAGGGCGTTCGATTTACGTCCACCAACATCATGGATTACTATGTTGGGTATCGTGACCGCTTCACGTCTGACCAACGTGCCCGGATAAGACACGTGCTTGATTACAGTCCTCTCATCCCGGGTCCGAAAATCACCGTACGCAGTAGCAGTCGTGCCGTACCAATAACTGAAGAACCGAAAATCAGCAGGTAAAATAGAGTTTAGAACTCAAAATGAAAGAAACATCAAAGCGAGAGAGCCGGAATACCAACCTTCGCCAATATCCCGACTCTTTCCCAATCTACTTTAGATTTTATTTAAGATTCCTACCTACTCGCCTTCTCTTCTTATTTAGACCTAAATCAAGAAATTAATAAGATCTCTCGTCACGTCCCTCCACCCAGTTAATAAAGGCGGTATTGACCACCTTGTTTCCGCCGGGAGTGGGGTAATTGCCCGTGAAATACCAGTCGCCCGTGTCGTTAGGACAAGCAAGGTGCAGGTTCTCGACGGTCTGGAATACCACTTTTACCTCAGCGTGCAAGCGTTCATCACGTACCATTTGTGCGATCTTGTCGGAAATTTCCTCGTCGGTAAAGGGTGCGTATATTCGTTTCACGTGGTTCACGATCTCTTCCTTGGGTAATCCTTGCTGCGCCTTACAATCCTTGTACACTTCGTCGATCAGATTCTCCATACCCCGCTCGCAGATAAGCTCAATAGCGGCATTGAAAGCTATAAACTCGTTCATGCGCGTCATGTCGATACCGTAGCAGTCGGGATAACGGATTTGCGGGGCGGAAGAAACCACCACGATGCGCCGAGGTCCCAGTTGATCGAGGATACGCAGGATACTCCGCCGGAGCGTGGTTCCGCGCACGATGGAATCGTCAATCACCACGAGGTTGTCGTTTTCACTGACCGCCCCGTAGGTAACATCGTAAACGTGTCCTACCAGACCGTCGCGCCCGGAATCGGAAGTGATAAAGGTACGCAGCTTGGCATCCTTAATCACGATCTTTTCAATACGGGGTTCCCGGCAAATGATGGCATCCAGCGTCTCCTCGCACCACGAGGCTTTGCCCTCGCGTATCTGGCGCTTCTTCTCCTCCACCATGTATTGCTGTATCCCCTTCACCATGCCGTAGAAAGATGTTTCCGCCGTGTTGGGGATAAAAGAAAACACCGTGTTATCGAGATCACCATCCACCGCACGAATCAATTGCGGCGTCAGTAACTCTCCCAATTTCTTACGCTCTTGATAGATATTCCTGTCATTCCCGCGGGAGAAGTAGATACGTTCGAAAGAACAGCTGCTCCGCTTTTTCGGCTCGCGCACGAGTTCTTCGGTAACAGTACCGTCTTTCTTGATAATCAAAGCATATCCCGGTTTGATCTCCTGTATGTTCATGTTCATCCCTTGGAAGGCTGTCTGTATCACCGAACCTTCCGAGGCGACCACTACCACCTCGTCGTCCTTGTAATAATACGCCGGACGAATCCCCCACGGGTCACGAGCCACGAAAGCATCGCCATGACCGAGTACGCCCGCCACGGCATATCCCCCGTCCCAATCGGCACTGCTCCGTGCCAACACGCCGGGCAGGTCGATTGCCTGCTCGATCAACGGGGTAATCTCCTGCTTGGAAAACCCTTTTTCCTTGAAATAATGGTAAAGGTCCTGTATCTCGTCGTCGAGGAAATAGCCCACCTTCTCGAGCAAAGTCACCGTGTCGGAATAGTTCCGCGGGTGTTGTCCCGCCCGGATTAGGCTGTCGAACAACTCGTCGACGTTCGTCAAGTTGAAGTTTGCCGCCAGAGCCAGATTGTGGCTCCGCCAGTTGCTCGCCCGTTTCAGCGGGTGGACATAGTCTATATTATTCTTCCCGAAAGTGGCATAACGCAAATGCCCGAGGTAAACTTCCGACACGAAAGGCAAGTTCTGTTTCGCCCAATCCGCGTCTTTTTCACTCGTGAGGTCGGGAGGAAAATTAGCGTGTATCTTGTCAAACACCTCTTGTATGGGGTTAGCGTCACACGACCGGGCGCGGTCCATGTACTTGTAGCCCGGCTCCATGTCGAGCTTCACTCCAACAACTCCCGCACCGTCTTGTCCGCGGTTGCGTTGTTTCTCCATTAAAATGTATAACCGATTTAAACCGTAAAGATAAGAGCCGTATTTCTTCTGGTAATAATCCAACGGCTTCAATAAGCGAATCAGTGCGATGCCGCATTCATGATGGATTGTATCACTCATATATATTGATTGTTTGTGGATACAAAATTAGTAAAAAACGAGGGAATTACAACACGAGGGAACGTGAAAGTTTATAAACATTCATTATCTTTACCCCGGACGAAAACTCCTCCGTCTGCTTCGCAGCCAAGTGAGCCCGGAAGCCGGTCTCGAACCAGCTCCCGCTCGGCAAACTGAGAGCTTGCTCTCTTTCTGCCCTCGCTTAATCGCTGTTTTCCTCTATAAACAGAGGAGGAGCTGGAATACAGTCATGAACGCTAGAAAAACAACTTGTAACCTGCCAAAGGCAAATGCAACTTGCAACCTGCAACTTGCCGAAGGCAAAATAAACTTCCATGAAAAAGAAAGGTATAGTTATTACACTCGTAACAAGTATCCTGATCGCCGGAGGAATTTATCTCCGGCAGAGAAACAGCGAATCGCTTACCGGGAAGAATGTACCCAAAACTACCGTGGTATTCTTGAAAGACAGCGTGGATTTCGGGACATTTCCCTACGCGGAAATAAAACGTGCCGTGGTACGGTTTCGTAACACGGGGGAACATCCGTTGATTATAAAGAACGCCGTTTCATCGTGCGGGTGTGCCGAAGTAAAATGGAACAAACGCCCGGTAGCGCCGGGGCAAACGGACTCGCTAACCGTGTCGTTCACCCCGAACTCGCTCGGACAGTTCAACAAAAGCGTGGAGTTGACATGCAACACCGTTCCCGACAACCATCTTTTACATTTGAAAGGTTTCGTCGAAGAATGAAAGATTAACATTCTTTATCACGCGATATTCAACCTTGATTTAAAATTAGCTTATATTCGCGTGCCTTTAGTTAAGAAATAGTATGCAGAATGTGTTGAAGAGTAGTATATTAATCCTGTTATTAACGTTTGCCGGACTGAGTGTTACACCGGCTTCGGGGCAGGAATTGCCTTTACAGGAGATCCGCGCGGGAGGCTCATGCAGGCATGAGATATACGATACCTCATCGCCCGTTTCATTCATCGCGTTTCTCACGGAAGAGTGTGAAATCATTCTTGGAAGTACACATTTCACGCCGGACACGAAAACCTATCTCGTGTTGTTTTTCATACAGAGATTTAATAAAGATCATATCACCGATTCCGGACATTCCAAGCGGAACTGGTATTTTCATCCCTATTCGACTTTAGGTAAAACCAAATATTACGTCTTTGCCCTAAGAAAGATTATTGTTTAGCTGACGCTAACCAAGGTACAAGTGGAGCCTCCGGCTCCGCGGGCTGCAAGTTACAAGTTTGCAACTCGCGGTATTACTTGTAACTTTTCGACTTGTAACCCATAACTTGTAATCTGTAATTTTTTTTATATTATGAATCTTACATTATTTGTGGTCGTATTAATCACGGCTATCGTGCTGGTAGTTGCCGCCTTGGGTATTGCCCGGCTCATATCCCCCCGCTCTTACAACAAGCAGAAGGGAGAAGCCTACGAGTGCGGCGTGCCTACGCGAGGGAAGTCGTGGATGCAATTCAAGGCGGGATACTACCTGTTTGCCATCCTGTTCCTGATGTTCGACGTGGAAACAGTGTTCCTCTACCCGTGGGCAGTCACCGTACAGGACGCGGGTATTGACGGGTTGCTGAATGTATTGTTTTTCATGCTGGTCCTGATCTTGGGATTGGCTTACGCGTGGAAGAAAGGAGCTTTGGAATGGAAGTAAAAATCAAATCCATGAAATATGAAGAGTTCAACGATAACGAGTATCTTGAACAATTGCGCGCATCCGGCACCAACGTGGTGGTGGGATGCCTCGACGAAGTTATTAATTGGGGACGCTCGAATTCCCTATGGCCGCTTACATTCGCGACAAGCTGCTGCGGTATTGAATTTATGGCAGTGGGTGCGGCACGTTACGATTTCTCCCGCTTCGGGTTTGAAGTGACGCGCGCCAGTCCCCGGCAAGCCGACTTTATCATGGTTGCCGGAACAATCGTGCATAAGATGGCTCCCGTGTTGAAACGCCTCTATGACCAGATGGCAGAACCGAAATACGTGATTGCCGTGGGCGGCTGTGCCGTGTCGGGCGGTCCGTTCCGCAATTCCTATCACGTGGTGCAAGGCGTGGATACCATACTCCCGGTGGACGTGTACATCCCCGGATGCCCTCCCCGACCGGAGGCACTGCTGTACGGGATGATACAACTGCAACGGAAAGTAAAAGTAGAGAAATTCTTGGGCGGAAAGAACAGGAAGGAAAAGAAAGAGATGGAGTAACTTACGATTTATGATTTCTTGATTTATGATTGATTTGATTAAAAATATATACCCGGAAGCAATCATCGAGGAAGGTGCCATTCCTACCCTGACGGTAGAAGCGGCACGTTATCGGGAAGTAGCCCTACGTTTAAAGAACGACGAGGGGCTGGCTTTCGATTTCATGATCTGCATGACGGGGGTAGACTGGGGCGATTCGCTAGGCGTGACCAGCTTATTGCAATCCACGAAACACGAGCACAAGATTTTCTTGAAAACATTCACTACCGACCGGGAAAACCCGGAATTACCCACGGTGGCGGATATCTGGGAAACGGCAAACTTGAACGAACGGGAAGTGTACGACTTCCTCGGTATCCGGTTTATCAACCATCCCGATATGCGGCGTTTGTTCCTACGTAACGACTGGGTGGGCTATCCCTTGCGCAAAGACTACGACGCCAACCCGGAAATAAACCCGGTACGGTTGTATAGCGAGGAAACATTTGACACTATGCCCACGTTCGAGGCAGACTCGCACGGGGGCGAAGTGAGCGAAAAGGAAAATATTCTTTTCGAGGAAGACGAGTACGTGGTGAACATCGGACCGCAGCATCCCGCCACACACGGGGTTCTCCGTTTCCGCGTATCGCTGGAAGGCGAGATCGTGAAAAAAGTGGACGTGAACTGCGGTTATATCCACCGGGGCATCGAGAAATTGTGCGAGAGCCTGACTTACCCGCAAACGCTGGCGTTGACCGACCGGCTGGATTACCTCGCGGCACACCAGAACCGCCACGCGCTATGCATGTGTATCGAGGAAGCCATGGGACTGGAGATACCCGAGCGAGTGAAATATATCCGCACGATCATGGACGAGTTGAACCGTCTTTCTTCCCACCTGTTGTTCTGGTCTACCCTCTGTATGGACATGGGTGCGTTGACCGCTTTCTTCTACGGTTTCCGTGACCGCGAAAAGGTTCTCGACATCATGGAGGAAACCACCGGGGGACGCTTAATCCAGAATTACAACGTGATCGGCGGAGTGATGGCGGATATTCACCCGAACTTGATACGTCGCGTGAAAGAATTTATCAAGTACCTTCCCCCGATGATCAAGGAATACCACGAAGTATTCACGGGCAACGTGATCGCCCAACAACGTCTGAAAGGCGTGGGTATCCTTACCCGGGAAAACGCCATCGCTTACGGGGCTACCGGACCGACCGGACGTGCCGCCGGGTGGTCATGCGATGTCCGCAAGCACACGCCTTACGGGGTATACGACAAGGTAGATTTCAAGGAGATCATCCACCACGAGGGAGATTCGTTCTCCCGTTATATCGTGCGCATCGAGGAAATCATGGAATCCCTGCATATCCTTGAGCAACTTGTGGATAACATCCCGGAGGGCGACTACGCCGTGAAGACCAAACCGCTGATCAAACTGCCGGAAGGTCGCTATTTCAAGAGCGTCGAAGCAAGCCGGGGCGAGTTCGGAGTATACATCGAGAGCCGGGGTGACAAATATCCCTACCGGATGAAATTCCGCTCCCCCTGTCTGCCCCTCGTGTCCATCGTCGATCAATTGACAAAAGGCAACAAGATTGCCGACTTGATCGCCATCGGCGGAACTCTGGACTACGTGGTACCGGACTTGGACAGATAGCAAACAATTGAAAATTGAGAATTGAAAATTGAAAATGAAAAAAGATTTTAGGATTAGAAAGAACGTGGGCTGTGCAGTGGGAATCTAAAATCTAAAATCATTAAATCTAAAATTAGTACATGTTTGACTTTGCAACAATAACACACTGGGTAGATGAACTTCTGAGAAGTTACCTTCCTCAAGCGGCGGCAACACTGGTAGAGTGTATACTCATCGGGTTGTGCCTGTTGCTGGGGTATGCCCTTATCGCGTTGGTACTGATTTACGTGGAACGTAAAGTTTGTGCCTTTTTTCAATGCCGTATCGGACCGAACCGCGTAGGACCTTACGGGACGATACAGAGTGTCGCCGATATGATCAAGATGCTGACCAAGGAATTGATAGAAATCAACCATATCGACCGCTTCCTTTTCAACCTCGCTCCTTTCGTGGTGATCGTCGCGTCGGTACTTGCTTTCGGGTGTATCCCGTTTGCCAAGGGACTGCACGTGATAGACTTCAACGTGGGAATATTCTTCCTGATCGCCGTTTCATCCATCGGTATCGTGGGAATCCTGCTTGCCGGATGGGCCAGTAACAACAAATACTCGTTGATCGGAGCCATGCGAAGCGGCGCACAGATGATCAGCTACGAATTGTCAATCGGGTTGTCAATCCTCACGGTGGTTGTCTTTACCGGAAGTATGCAACTCTCCACCATAGTGGAAGGACAGGCTGACGGCTGGCTGCTCTTCAAGGGACATATCCCGGCATGTATCGCGTTTATCGTTTACCTGATTGCCGGAACAGCCGAAACGAACCGGGGTCCCTTCGACTTACCGGAAGCTGATTCCGAATTGACGGCAGGGTATCATACCGAATATTCGGGTATGCACTTCGGCTTCTTTTACCTTGCCGAGTACTTGAATATGTTCGTGGTAGCTTCCGTGGCAACCACGTTGTTTCTGGGTGGTTGGATGCCGTTGCACGTTCCCGGTTGGGAAAGTTTCAACCGAATCATGGACTACATTCCGTCCATCGTTTGGTTCTTCGGTAAAACAGGTGTAATTATATTCATTATCATGTGGTTCAAATGGACATTCCCGCGATTGCGCATCGACCAGTTGCTCCGGTTGGAGTGGCGCTATCTGCTGCCGCTCAACCTGCTCAACCTGTTCCTTATGGTCATCGTGGTGGTATTCAAACTACATTTTTAAAGAAAAGATCATGAATAGTATAGCAAGATATTTTAGCACGTTCTTCAAGGGTTTGTTCTCGTTACTGACGGGAATGAAAGCAACGCTCCGGGAGTTTTTCACCAAGAAAACGACCGAACAGTACCCGGAGAACCGGGCGACATTGAAGATGTTCGACCGTTTCCGCGGTGAACTGGTGATGCCACATGACGAACACGGTAACCACAAGTGCATCGCTTGCGGTATTTGCGAGATGAATTGCCCGAACGGCACGATCAAGATTACTTCCGAATCCGTCACGGACGAGGCTGGGAAAAAGAAAAAAGTATTGGTAAAATATCGCTACGATCTGGGTAGCTGTATGTTCTGCCAACTCTGTGTGAAAATGTGCCCGCAAGGCGCCATTCACTTCGTACCCACGTTCGAACACGCGGTATTCACGAGAGATAAGCTGGTGAAAATGCTTCACGACAATTCAATTGAAAATGGAGAATTGAAAATTGAAAATGAAAAAAGTGATAGCAAGCGGGAGGAAATCATAAATCATAAATCATAAATCTAAAATTAATACATGAGTACAGCAGAATTACAAGAAACGGTCTTTTTCATCTTGGCATCGATTATCGTTGTCTTTTCAATCTTGACCGTGACGACCAACCGGATCCTGAGATCGGCGACATACCTGCTTTTTGTGCTTTTCGCCACTGCCGGTATATATTTCCAGCTGGAATACTCCTTTCTCGGTGCAGTCCAACTAACGATCTACGCCGGGGGTATCATCATTTTGTACGTCTTCTCGATATTGCTGACAACAGTCGATAAGACGAAGGTCACTAAACTGAAAAACAGCAAGATGTTTGCCGGGCTGCTCACGGCTCTGGCAGGTGCTGTTATATGCGTCTACATCACGTTGACCCACTCGTTCGGTCCGTCCCGTTTCACGGGAGGCGAGATCAACATGAAGGTCATAGGAAACGCCCTCATGGGTACGGAGAAATACCAATACCTCCTCCCCTTCGAGGCCATCAGTATCCTTTTGCTGACATGTATCATCGGTGGAATCATGATAGCACGAAAACGATGAAACATGCGTTAGCTCGTGCGGCGGGAATCTAAAATCTAAAATCGATCAATCTAAAATTAGAATATGGAACTACACATGGAATATTACTTGGTGATCAGCACGATCATGCTTTTCGCGGGAATCTACGGTTTTATCACCCGGAGAAACCTGCTGGCAGTATTGATCTCCATCGAGCTGATACTAAACTCGGTAGATATTAACTTCGCCGTGTTCAACCGCTATCTCTTTCCCGATCAGATGGAAGGCTTTTTCTTCACGCTGTTCGCCATCGGGGTATCCGCTTGCGAAACGGCAGTGGCAATAGCTATCATTATCAATATATACCGGAACATCCGGAATATACAGGTAAAGAATTTGAGTGAGATGAAACACTAATATTAATTTATGAATTACGATTTACGAATAACAATCTAAAATCATAAATCAAGAAATCTAAAATTGAAACATGGAATATACAGCACTCATATTAATACTACCGTTACTAACGTTTCTGGCGTTAGGGCTTCTGGGGACGAGATTAAAGTCCGCGGTTGCCGGATACATCGGGACGTTATCGATAGCCGTGGCTGCCCTGCTGGCTTATACCACGGCGTGGCAATACTTCACGATGCCGCGGGTAGACGGGATACATGCTCCCGTCATTCCGTTTAATTTCGAATGGCTGCGTTTCACGCAATACCTGCACATAGACCTCGGTATTCTGCTCGATCCGATCTCAGTCATGATGCTTGTTGTCATCACCACCGTGTCGCTCATGGTACATATATACAGCTTGGGCTACATGCACGGGGAAAGAGGTTTCCAACGTTACTACGCGTTCCTCTCTCTTTTCAGTTTCTCCATGCTGGGATTGGTCGTTGCCACGAATATTTTCCAGATGTATATCTTCTGGGAACTGGTGGGAGTATCTTCCTACCTGCTGATCGGGTTCTACTACACGAAACCCGAGGCGGTGGCGGCTTCCAAAAAAGCCTTTATCGTCACCCGGTTCGCCGACCTCGGCTTTCTTATCGGGATACTGTTATTATCCTTCTACACGAAAACATTCTCGTTCGAGATACTCACCTCCGGCGATACCTCCATCTTCGCCGGGGCTGCCGGAACCACCTTCATGGGTTGCTCCGTCATGAGTTGGGCGATGGCACTGATATTCATGGGTGGTGCCGGAAAATCCGCCATGTTCCCGTTACATATCTGGCTGCCGGACGCCATGGAAGGTCCGACGCCCGTGTCCGCGTTGATACACGCCGCCACCATGGTGGTTGCCGGGGTATTCCTCGTGGCGCGTCTATTCCCGGTCTATTTCTTTGAAGCACCGGATGTACTCGTGCTCATAGCCGTGGTCGGGGCTGTCACCTCGCTCTATGCCGCCGTCGTTGCCTGCGTGCAGACAGACATCAAGCGGGTACTCGCTTTCTCCACGATATCACAAATCGGTTTCATGATGGTTGCCCTCGGGGTTTCCGGCATGGACGGTCACGCCGGGTTGGGATACATGGCTTCCATGTTCCACCTGTTCACGCACGCCATGTTCAAGGCGCTCCTGTTCCTCGGCGCGGGTGCTATCATCCATGCCGTGCACAGCAACGAGATGAGCCACATGGGCGGTCTGCGCAAGTACCTGCCTGTGACGCACATCACGTTCCTCGTGGCATGTCTTGCCATATCGGGTATTCCGCCGTTCTCGGGCTTTTTCAGTAAAGACGAGATACTCGCTGCCGCGTTCATGTTCAGTCCGGTCATGGGAGTCGTGATGAGCTTCATCGCCGCCCTCACCGCTTTCTACATGTTCCGGTTGTATTACAATATATTCTGGGGCAAAGAAAGCACGCACGAACATACCCCGCACGAGGCGCCGAAGTCCATGACACTGCCGCTCGTATTCCTTGCCGCGGTTACCCTTTTTGCCGGATTTATACCTTTCGGTAAGTTCGTCAGCAGCAACGGTCAGGAATACATCATCCACCTCGACTGGACGGTAGCAATCACCAGTATCGTCGTGGCATGCCTCTCCATCGCGCTGGCAACGTTCTTCTACCGGAAACCCAACCCGATACCCGATCGTCTGGCAACGACGTTTGGCGGACTGCACCGCGCGGCATACCGACGGTTCTACATGGATGAATTGTACCTCTTCATCACGAAGCGCGTCATCTTCAACTGTATTTCCCGTCCCCTCGCTTGGTTCGACCGCCATGTCATCGACGGCGCCCTCAACGGCCTCGCCGCCATGTCACAATGGGTATCTTACAATATCCGCGGCTTACAATCCGGTCAGGTACAGCAATACGCTTACGTGATCCTGCTCGGTACGGTATTCATATTAATACTGGTATTAATATGATAGTCTATAAAGTCCGTAAAGTCCATAAGGTCAAAAGTCCATGGACCCCTGCGGGGCGCTTTGCTTACGGCAGCAACGCTGCCGATAAATATTGTCCGAAGGACACTAGTGACCTTACAGACTTTATGGACCTTATAGACCTTATAGACCTTATAGACTCATTCAAATAATCTAAAATCAAGAAATCTAAAATTAATAAATATGAACTTCTTATCCTTATTCGTTCTAATACCAATCCTCACGATGTGCGGGCTTTTCTTCTCGAAGAACCTGCAACAGATTCGTGTAGCGGTTGCCACGGGAGCCTCGCTGTTGTTGGTTCTCGCCGTGGGATTGGTGTTCGCTTATCTGGGAGAACGAGGAGCCGGCAACACGGCCGAGATGTTATTCACCGCCGACACGGTGTGGTATGCCCCGTTAAATATTCATTATTCTGTCGGGGTGGACGGCATATCGGTAGCCATGTTGCTACTCTCTGCCATTATCGTGTTCACCGGAACATTCGCCTCGTGGAAAATGGAATTTCTGCAAAAGGAATACTTCCTCTGGTTTTATCTCCTGTCCGTCGGGGTATTCGGGTTCTTTATCTCGATAGACCTCTTTACCATGTTCATGTTCTACGAGGTAGCGTTGATTCCCATGTACCTGTTGATCGGGGTATGGGGCAGCGGTAAAAAAGAATACGCCGCGATGAAATTAACCCTCATGCTTATGGGTGGTTCCGCCCTGTTGCTCGTGGGAATACTGGGAATATACTTCCACTCCGCCGCATCGGGCATGCCGTCCATGAACCTGCTCGAGATAGCACAAAACCACGCCATGCCGGTAGCGTTGCAACGCTGGTTCTTCCCGCTTGTATTCGTGGGATTCGGCGTACTGGGAGCCTTGTTCCCGTTCCACACGTGGTCACCCGACGGTCACGCCTCCGCTCCCACTGCCGTTTCCATGCTCCACGCCGGAGTATTGATGAAACTCGGTGGATACGGGTGTTTCCGGGTTGCTATCTACTTGATGCCGGAAGCCGCCAAAGAACTCTCGTGGATATTTATCATCCTCACGGGTATCAGCGTGGTCTACGGGGCTTATTCCGCCATCGTGCAAACCGACTTGAAATATATCAACGCCTACTCCTCGGTGAGCCACTGCGGACTGGTGTTGTTCGCCATACTGATGCTGAACCGGACTGCCATGACGGGAGCCGTCCTGCAAATGCTCTCTCACGGTTTGATGACAGCCCTCTTCTTCGCGCTTATCGGTATGATCTACGGACGTACCCACACGCGTGACATCCGGGAGATGGGCGGATTGATGCGTATCATGCCGTTCCTCGGTGTCTGTTACGTGATCGCCGGTCTGGCTTCCCTCGGGTTACCGGGATTAAGCGGATTCGTGGCGGAAATGACCGTATTCGTCGGTGCGTTTCAGAACACGGACACGTTCCACCGGGTATTCACGATCATCGCCTGCACTTCCATCGTCATCACGGCGGTGTACATCCTGCGGGTTGTCGGCAAACTGCTTTACGGGAAAGTGGTCAACGACCACCACCTCGCCCTCACCGATGCCGTCTGGTACGAGCGCTTTTCCACCATCGTGCTCATCATCGCCATCGCGGGTATCGGTCTGGCTCCCCTGTGGTTGTCCGACATGATCAGCGGATCATTACAATCGGTAATCACGATGTTATATTAAAATTTAATATGGTTTATAAGGTTCATAAAGTTACCGAAAATATAATACTTCATGAACCTCACGAACTTTATAAACCTTATGAACCTTATGAACTTTATAAACTCAATTCAACATGGTTTACGCTAATTTCTTACTAATGAAAGAGGAAGTATCACTCATCGCGGTGATCGTTATACTCCTCGTTTACGATATATTCGGTTCCCCGAAAAGCCTGAAATACTTTCAGCCTATCGCTTGCATACTCGTGGGAATCCATACCCTGCTGAACCTCTCGCCCAACGTCGAGATCAGTGCTTTCGGGGGGATGTATCACAACCTGCCCATGGGTAGTATCATGAAGACCATCCTCAACATCGGAACGTTGATTGTCTTCATGCAGGCGAATAACTGGCTCGCCAGCGAACGCACCATCATCCGCCGGGGTGAATTTTACATGATTACCCTCGCAACCTTACTGGGTATGTATTTCATGATCTCCGCCGGCAACTTCCTGATGTTCTTCATCGGACTGGAAACGGCATCCATCCCTATGGCTTGCCTCGCCGCGTTCGACAAGTACAAGCAAAAATCCGCCGAGGCAGGCGCGAAATACATTCTTACCGCCGTGTTCGCTTCCGGACTGTCGCTCTACGGTATATCCCTGATATACGGCACCACGGGAACCCTCTATTTCGAGGACATCCCCGCCGGACTCAACGGCAGCCTCATCCAGCTCATGGCGTTCGTGTTCTTCTTCGTGGGACTCGGTTTCAAACTCTCGCTTGTACCCTTCCACCAGTGGACGCCCGACGTTTACGAGGGAGCCCCGACAAGTGTCACCGCCTATCTCTCCGTGATATCCAAAGGTTCGTCAGCCTTCGTGCTTATGGCAATCCTGTACAAGGTATTCGCCCCGCTCGCGCATGAATGGCAAAGCATCCTCTACTGGATTATCATCGCTTCCATCACGTTGGCAAACTTCTTCGCGCTACGGCAGCAGAACCTGAAACGTTTCTTCGCTTACTCCTCCATATCGCAAGCCGGATACATCATGCTGGGCATCATCAGCGGCACGGCAATGGGTATGACGGGATTGGTATACTACGTGCTGGTATACATGCTTTCCAACCTCGCCGCGTTCGGCGTGATCGCTATCGTGGAACATCGCTCCGGCAAACTCACCATCGACGACTACAACGGGCTTTATTCCACGAATCCCCGCCTCAGTTTCGTGATGATGCTTGCCCTCTTCTCGCTGGCAGGTATCCCCCCGTTCGCCGGATTCTTCAGCAAGTTCTTCATCTTCGCTGCCGCCGCCGAACAGGGATATTACGTGTTGGTATTTGTCGCGTTGATAAACACGGTCATCTCGCTTTATTACTATCTCCGCGTGATAAAAGCCATGTTCATCAACAAGAGCGAGATGCCGATCGAATCATTCCGCTCCGACGGATACACCCGCGTCAGCTTACTCGCTTGTAGCGCCGGTATCCTTTGCGTGGGCATCCTCAGCATCGTGTACGAAAGCATCGGGACATTCAGCTTCGGGAGTTATTAATTTATGATTCATTATTTACGATTTATGATTAATTGACTTTATGAACTTTAAGAGCGGAAGGCTCAACCTTATAAACTTTATAAACTGGAGGTGTGTTTTGACACACCTCCACTTGTGGTAAGAATATTCCCCACCCCGTGGCAAAATTCCACGATATCCCGATTTACGTTTTCGGAGCATGACAAGGGAAAAAAGAAAAATACTTATTGTCTATCAACAAAATAACCTATTTTTACATTTTAACGTACAAACTAGCACACAATTTTCAATAGAATAAGCCAAAATGAAAAACATAAGGAATATGAAGGTAAGACATGCAGTAACAGTTCTCGCGATAACAGTCGCGTTCGGGGCGTGTAAAGACAAGCAGGAACCCGTGCGGCAAATAGTGACGGTAGAGAAAGCGGGAACAGACAATGTAGAAATTTACGGTGAATACGTGGGGCAAATCCGCGCCAAAAGCGCGGTGGAAATCCGGGCGCGCGTGGAAGGTTACCTCGAAGCGATGCTTTTCGAGGAAGGGAAACGCGTGAAGCGGGGACAACCCCTGTTCAAGATAAACAGCGACTTGTACCGGGCACGGGTGGACAAGGCAAAGGCGCAACTGGCAAAAGACCGGGCGCAGGCTGCCAAGTCGGAACGTGACGAGGAACGGTTGCGCCCGTTGTACGAGCAGAAAGCCGCCAGCCAGTTGGATTTGGACAACGCCGTCGCCGCCCTCGAGAGTGCCAAGGCAAACGTCGCCATGAGCGAGGCCGACCTCAAACAGGCGGAATTGGAACTGGACTACACCACCGTCCGCTCCCCCATCGACGGGTATATCAGCGAGCGTTACGCCGACATCGGTTCACTTGTCGGTCCCGGCGGAAAATCCCAACTGGCAACTGTCGTGGAGAGCGACGAGGTGCTCGTGGACTTCAGCCTTCCGGCTCTCGACTACCTGAAAGGGCAAAAACGCAACGTCACCCTCGGGGAGAAAGACGTCAACCGGTCATGGCAACCCAGCGTGACCATCACCCTTGCCGACAACTCGGTCTACCCGCTGACGGGTATCGTCGATTTCGCCGACCCGCAGGTAAACCCGAAGACGGGAACTTTCGGCGTGCGTGCCGAATTACCCAACCCCGAACGCAGGCTGTTGCCGGGGCAATTCACGAAAGTGAAACTATTGCTCGACGTGCGGGAAAACGCCATCGTCGTACCCACCAAAGCGGTCATCATAGAGAAAGGCGGCGCCTACATCTACGTCGTGCGCAGGGATAGCACGGCAGAAAAGCGCTTTATCGAGATAGGTCCCGAGGTGAACAACACCACCGTCGTGGAACGCGGACTGGGACCCGACGAACTGGTCGTGGTGGAAGGATACCACAAGCTGACCCCGGGAGCACTCGTGAACCCGGTCAGCGCCGCTATTAAAGAAGAAGAGGAGGTACAACCATGAAACCGGGCTTCTTTATCGACCGCCCCATCTTCTCGGCGGTACTTTCCATACTGATTGTCATCGTCGGCGTCATCGGTTTGTTTCAGCTGCCCGTCGACCAATACCCGCAAATCACTCCGCCCGTGGTTAAAATCTCGGCATCTTACCCCGGGGCGAGCGCCGTCACCGTGTCACAAGCCGTGGCGACACCCATCGAGCAGGAGTTGAACGGTACGCCGGGTATGCTATACATGGAATCGAGCAGTTCCAACTCGGGAGGCTTGTCCATCACCATCACTTTCGACATCTCCACCGACGCCGAACTGGCGGCAGTGGACGTGCAGAACCGGGTGAAACTGGCAGAATCGCGCCTCCCCGCCGAAGTCGTGCAGAACGGCATCAAGGTGGAAAAACAATCCGCCAGCCAGTTAATGACACTCGCGCTCACCTCCGAAGACCCCCGCTTCGACGAGATATACCTCAGTAACTTCGCCACGATGAACGTGCTCGACGTGCTGAAACGTATCCCCGGCGTGGGACGGGTATCCAACATCGGCAGCCGTTACTACGCCATGCAGATATGGATACTCCCCGACCGCATGGCGAACTTCGGGCTGACCATCAAAGACCTGCAAAACGTGCTCAAAGACCAGAACCGCGAGTCGGCAGCGGGTGTGCTGGGACAACAACCCATGACGGGCGTCGATATCACCATCCCGATTACCGCCCCCGGGCGTCTGTCCTCCGTCGAAGAGTTTGAAGACATCGTCGTGCGGGCAAACCCCGACGGTTCAATCATCCGCCTGCGGGACATCGCGCGGGTATCGCTGGAAGCGAGTTCCTACAACACGGAGAGCGGGCTCAATGGCGAGAACGCCGCCATTCTCGGCATCTTCATGCTCCCCGGCGCCAACGCCATGGAAGTTGCCGACAACGTGAAAAAAGCCATGGAAGAAATCAGCCGCGACTTCCCCGAGGGCTTGGAATATAACATACCGTTCGACGTCACCACCTACATCGCCGAGTCCATCCACGAGGTGTACAAAACCTTGTTCGAGGCACTGTTCCTCGTGATTCTCGTCGTGTTCCTGTCGCTGCAAAGCTGGCGGGCATCCCTTATCCCCCTCGTGGCGGTTCCCGTGTCGCTGGTCGGCACCTTCGGGTTCATGCTGGCGTTCGGGTTCTCCATCAACATGCTGACGCTGCTCGGTCTGGTACTCGCTATCGGTATCGTCGTCGATGACGCCATCGTCGTCGTCGAGGGCGTGGAACGTATCATGGAAGAAGAAGGACTGTCCCCCCGCGAGGCAACGGGTAAAGCCATGAAAGAACTGACGGGAGCGCTCGTCGCCACCTCGCTCGTGCTGGGTGCCGTGTTCGTGCCCGTGAGCTTCCTGCCCGGCATCACGGGGATGCTCTACCGCCAGTTTGCCGTCACTATCGTCGTGTCCGTGCTCATATCACTGGTCGTGGCATTAACGCTCAGCCCCGCCATGTGCGCCCTGCTGTTGCGCCCCTCCACGGGCAAAAAAGGCTACGTGTTCCGCAAAATCAACGATTGGTTGGCACGCGGTAACCACAAATACATCCACCTCCTGCAACGGGCACTCGCCCACCCCCGCCGCATCGTCGCCGGGTTCGGCATCGCCATCGTCTTTATCTTCGTGCTTAACCGGGTAATTCCCGGCAGTTTCCTACCCGAGGAAGACCAAGGGTATTTCAAAGTGGAACTGGCACTGCCGGAAGGCGCCACGCTCGAACGCACGCGTAAGGTGACCGACCGGGCCATAGAATATATCAAGCAGCATCCCGCCGTCGCCCACGTGCAGAACGTGACGGGAAGCAGCCCCCGCGTCGGTACGGCACAATCGCGCGCCGAACTGACCGTCATCCTCAAGCCGTGGGAAGAACGCAAGAAAGGCGATATGTCCCTCAAAGAGGTCATGGACGACATCCGCGCCGAATTCTTCAAGTACCCGGAAGCACAGGTATTCCTTTCCACGCCGCCCATCATTCCCGGCTTGGGCGCGTCCGGCGGTTTCGAGTTGCAAGTGGAAGCCCGCAACGGCGCCACCTTCGAGAACCTCGTCGACGCCGTTGACACCTTGCTCAAATACGCGGCACAAGACAAGGCTCTCGCCGGGGTATCCTCCTCCCTGCAAGCGGAAATCCCGCAGTTATACTTCGACGTCGACCGCGATAAAGCCCAACTGCTCGGCATCCCGCTGGCGGATATATTCTCGACCATGAAAGCGTACACGGGTTCGGTATACGTCAACGATTTCAACATGTTCAACCGGGTATACAAAGTGTACCTGCAAGCCGAGGCACCCTACCGGATGCACAAGGAAAACCTGAACATGTTCTTCGTCAAGACCTCCGCGGGCGACATGGTTCCCCTCACCGCGCTCGGTGCCCCGCAATACACCACGGGTCCCGGCTCCATCCGCCGTTTCAACATGTTCACGAACGCCATCGTGAACGGCGAGGCAGCCCCCGGGTACAGCTCCGGTGACGCCATGCGGGCGATAGAACGGATTGCCCGCCAGCACCTCCCCGACAACATCGGGCTCGAGTGGAGCGGTCTGTCCTTCCAAGAGAAAAAGGCAGAAGGACAAACCGGAATGGTCATGGCACTCGTGTTCATCTTCGTGTTCCTCTTCCTTGCCGCCCTCTACGAGAGTTGGCTGGTGCCTGTCGCCGTGCTGCTCTCCCTGCCGATAGCCGCCTTGGGCGCGTACCTCGGCGTGTGGGTGTTCGGGTTGGAAAACGACGTCTACTTCCAAATCGGGTTGGTAACCCTGATCGGTCTTGCCGCCAAAAACGCCATCCTGATCGTCGAATTTGCCAAAGTAGAGGTGGACAAGGGAGTCGGTGCCGTCACCGCCGCGCTCACTGCCGCGCGTGCCCGCTTCCGTCCCATATTGATGACGTCCCTCGCGTTCGTGCTGGGCATGCTCCCCATGGTGCTCGCCAGCGGCCCCGGCTCAGCCAGCCGCCACTCCATCGGTACCGGAATCTTCTTCGGTATGCTCGTCGCCATTACCGTGGGTATCGTCCTCGTGCCGTTCTTCTTCGTGCAAATAGAAAAAGTTGTTCATAAAATGAAAAAACGATGAGAGTTCGTAAAGTTCATAAGGTTCATAAAGTTCATAAAGTGACGGGTGTCCTTCGGACAATGTTTAACGGCAGCCCTCGCTGCCGTGGACAAAGCGCCCCGCAGGGGTCCATAGAACCTTATGAACCTTATAAACTTTATAAACCTTATAAACTAAAAAACACCGCCATGAAACGATATACAACCATAACCCTCTTCTTCCTCGTCGGAGCTACCTTCTTTTCCTCCTGCAAGCTGGGCAAAGAATACACCCGACCGGAACTCGATCTGCCGGAACAGATTGCCGACACGCCCGCCACCGGTACGCGGACGGTCGCCGACATCCAATGGCCGGAGATATACACGGATACCGTGCTGCAAGGCCTGATACGCACCACGCTCTCGTATAACAAGGATTTACTGGCAGCGGCGGCACGGGTAAAAGAGAGCAGCTTCGCCCACCGCGTGGAAAAATCCAAACTATTCCCGCAACTCAGTGCCGACGGACTGGCGGAACGGGAATACGACCGTTCCCCCGGCAACACTTTCAACGCGGAAGCCGTTCTCTCGTGGGAACTCGACCTTTGGGGCAAACTCCGCTGGGGTTCACAAGCCAGCCTTGCCGCCTACCTCCAGACCGTGGAAGGACAACGAGCCATGCAAATGACACTCGTGGCGCAAGTGGCACAAGCCTATTTCGAGTTACAGGCATTAGACATGGAACTGAGCATCGTGCGGCAGACCTACGACGCCCGTGTCGAAAGCGTGCGCCTCGCCAAATTGCGTTTCGAGGGTGGACTGACTTCCGAAACGGCTTACCGTCAGGCGGAAGTGGAGCTTGCCAAGACCCGCACCCTCATACCCGACCTCGAGCGAAAAATACGCCTGAAAGAAAACGATATTTCCCTGCTCACGGGACACTACCCCGGTCGCATTCCCCGCAGCAAGAACATCGACGAACAAACGCTGACTCACGAATTGCCCGTGGGATTGCCCTCCACCCTGCTGGAACGCCGCCCCGACTTGCGGCAGGCTGAATACAAGCTGAAGGCAGCCAACGCGAAGGTCGGTATCGCCTACACCAGTATGTTCCCGCAACTGACGCTCACCGCCCGCTACGGACGCGAGGCAGGTGAATTAAGCGACTTTCTTTCCGCCCCTTACTTTTACGTCGGCGGCAAACTGCTCGCGCCCTTGCTGAACGCCGGGAACAACCGGGCAAAACTCAAGGCATCCCGTGCCGCGCTGGAGGCTGAAACGTACAACTACCAGCAAACCGTCCTCACGGCATTCAAGGAAGTCGACAATGCCCTCACCACCTTCTACAAGATACGCGAAATCCGCGAGTCGCGCTCCCGGCTCGAACAAGCCGCCCGCTCGTACATGGAACTCGCCACCCTGCAATACATCAACGGAGTCATCAGCTACCTCGACGTCCTCGACGCCCAGCGCGGTTACTTCGACGCCCAAATCAGCCTCAACAACGCCGTCCGCGACGAACTCCTCTCCGTGGTCAGCCTATACTCGGCACTCGGGGGAGGATGGGAGACAATTGAAAATTGAAAGTTGAAAATTGAAAATGAACGTGCCGCTGAAGCGGGAAAGCCGGGATATTGCTGAAGGTGGCGGTATCCCGGCTTCTTTTCCGGTCTATTTTAGATTGAAGGATCTTCACTGCAACTTGCGTTTGCCCTCTTTTTTCAAACGACACCATGATGCAATATTAAAACAATCAGATTACAAAACAATGAATATATCAATATGCTTTTGTGTTGTTTTTACAATACTTGTCTAATTTTAACCCAACATTATCCAAAATAAACACAAGACACATTGCTCTGTTTTATAGCAACTTACACTTTTTTTCCCGTTTTACCCTCTCGAAACCCGCGCCACCAAAGGGCTAGGAACCTTCATAACCTGCCCATAACCTGCTTAAAACCTGCTCATAACCTGCTATAGGCAGGTTATAACAACGTCATTACGACAACATATTTAGTTAATCAGACAGCTCGACGCTTTTCCGGGTTCACACAAGCACGGGTACAAGCACTGTCATGGCTATCGGGCAGGCAGCAAACACATCCACGCTTCAAATACATCGCGTTTTTGTCAAAAAACGACTATTATAGCCCAAAATTGAGCGTTTTTACCTTTTTGCACCAAATTACGATTTGGCAAGTGAAAAAAAATACCCTTATTACGATTTGGCAAGTGATATTTTGTTGAATTGTCTCCCCGTGGATTCTATTTTTACTTAGTTTTACATTCTCGAACCACCGCACGCGGTGCTATCCCGGCGAACAAAACACTTATATATAAAAACAGCTTCATGAAACTTTTTCGACGAACTAAAAACAACCTATGACAACAAAAACAATCATCACACGACTCGGGTGCGCCGCCCTGCTCCTCGGCGGATGCGACGTGAAAGACCCGATTCACGATACCCCGCACCCCGACAGCGGACGAATCACGCTCGTGACCGAGTGGCACGACTGCTCGGCAGGTACCGGTATCCCCGCCACCTACACGGTGAAGGTGGGCGAATATTCCGCGACGGTAAGCGGCACGACGGTCACGGTAGACCACCTCTTCGAGCCGGGCAACTACCGCCTCGTCGTCCACAACACGCCGGACGCCATCACCGTGAACGGCACCGTGGCGACCGCGGCAGCGGCTGCCACCCCCGCGGGACAGACCGGAACATTCATACACGCCACCCCGGGATGGCTGCACGCCGGCGTCACGAATGTCGCGATAGAGAAGGACAAGGAACATACCGTCACGGTGGTCGCGCGCCAACAAACGCGCCAACTCACGCTCGTTATCGAACCCGCGGGAGGCACGGCGGGTAAAATCGAAAGCATCGAAGGCACGCTTTCCGGCGTTGCCGGAACGCTGGACATAGACGCCGGAACGTGTACTGCCCCCTCGAACGTGGCACTGGCGTTCACGAAGATAACTGACGGCGCGAATACCGGGAAATGGTCGGCTACCGTACGGCTGCTGGGTGTAGCGGACGGGCAACAGAGGCTAAACGCCAAAATCCGCTTTACCGGCGACACCCCCACCCCCGTCACCCTCGACAGCGACCTTTCCACGGCACTCGCCGCATTCAATACCGACAAGCACATGCCCGTCACGCTGGACGGCGCGGTGGTGGAAACGCCCACGGGTGCGGTACTCTCCGCCACGATTACCGACTGGAATCCCGTCAACGGCAGTCCCGTGGTGGCAGACTGACAACATTGGAAACTGATAAGTAATAATTAAAAAAGCAATGATATGACAATAGCAAATTGCAAGAAACTCCTGCTGCTCGCGGCGCTTCCGGCCATGATGCTGGCATCGTGCAGTAAGGAAGAACCGGGTGGCAACGACGCCGACAGCCGCATCCCCGCGGCATTTACAGCCGTGGTGCAACCCACCGCTTTGCCGCCGCATACGAATACCGGTGGCTCGTCACCTGCCACCCGCACAGCCCTCTGCCCCGATGGCAACACCGTGTGGACCGCGGGCGACGTCGTGAGCATCTCCATGCTCACCCCCGGCGGCACGCTGCCCGACGACCTCGTCCCCGGCAGTGCCAACGTGCTTCACAACGTAAACCCGGAGGACGGAGCACTGACCCCTGCCGACGGCACGCCGATGTATTACCCGCAAAACACAGCGGTGGACATCATCGCTTGGCACACGAGCAAAGCCCCTGACAACAATTATATCCTCACCCTGAACACCACCGACCAGACCACCGTCGAAAAACAGCTCGCGCTCGACCCCCTCTACAGTAAATTCGAGGGCGTTCCCCGCGGCAATAATCTCGTCGTCCTCGTATTTCACCACCTGATGAGCAAAGTCAAGTTCGATATCACCCTCGGATTGGGGCTGTCCGGCGGTACGCTGACGGATGTACGACTGGCAGGCTTCCCCGAAGAAGGAAGTTTCGATATGCGTGATGGTTCTGTTAATAAGGCGCTTATCACCGATAAGCCTGTTCGTGCGCTGAAATCGGGGGTGGCGGCAGATGGAACGGACGCCAGCTACACCGCCCTGCTTATCCCGCAGGAGGCAAATTCCACCCCTCGCACGATAGTGGTCACCGTGAATGGCAAGGAATACACCGGCACCCTCCCCGCAACCGATGCCTACGCTGCCAACACGATGTACACTTATCCCGTCAGCGTGCGCGAAACCGGCGTTGAAGTGGGGATTCCTACTACCGACGTGCCTTGGACGGAAGGCGAACTGCCCACCGTGACCTTCAACGGTAAAATATTCCGAATTATCCGCAATGCCGACGACCTCAAGCGTTTTGCTGACGATGTGAATAACGGACAGCGAGACCTCAATGCCATACAGACAGCGGATATTGACTTGAATGGCATTGACAATTGGAAGCCTATCGGTATGCAGTACAGCTCTGATTTACGGCCATTTACCGGCATTTATAACGGTAACGGATACACTATCTCCCATCTGAAAATCAGTAATATGCAAAAAGGATTAGCTGCCGGCCTTTTCGGGATGACAGACGGCGATGCTCTGCTGACCGGCATTCACCTGCGCGATGTGGAGATAATACCAGACTATACAATAAATGTCGGAACCCTCGTTGGATGGAATGGTGGTGGTTCCACTGTTTCCCTATGCTCCGCTCAGGGGATAATCAATACGAGCAAATTTGACCCAAATGCCGGCGGATTAGTGGGAGCTAACGAGGGTACTATTACCCGTTGCCGGACGGACGTCAAGATAACAGTAGATCGCTTAGAACTATTAGGACAACTTTCAGTAGAGGCCGGAGGAATAACAGGAGTGAACGGTTCCGGTGGCCTACTATTTGCCTGCCACGCCATCGGCAGCGTCACTATAGAGGTAAATGCATCTGACGGTAACTCTATAAATGCAGGAGGAATTGTCGGGTGGAATTCGAATAATTCCAGCTCCACTATCTACTGTTGTATAGCTGAAGGTAATGTCTCCGTTACATCTGAAACAGCAAACGTCAATATCTATGCCGGAGGATTGGTAGGCTATCACAATTATAACGGAGTACTCAATAGTTGCTACGCCAGCGGCACCGCTACAGCCAGCACTGAAGGGATACCCATCGGCAGAATTGGCGCTATCGTCGGATTCATGGACGGCAATAACTATAATGTATGGAACTGCTACGGCGCCGGCACCGGTGGTAAAGGCACATCCAATTGCCAAAGTACAGCATATCTTATCTACAATACCAACCCCGGAAAGGGCGATATACTCAAACTCATGAGTAGCCCCGTTTCGGCGCCCGGTGCCATCACTCGTTACGACCCCTCCGCCACGCCCGCCTATGGTATCGACATCTCCAGGTCTGCGTCTGTAAGTCCAGTCAACTTCTGGTTAGCAGGCGATGGAACATGGCCCGTCCTGGACTTTACCCGGAATGCTTTTTAGTAACCCATCCATTCACATTAAAACGTAATAACGATATGAAACATAAACTCCTTTCCACCGCCGCCGTACTCCTCCTCGTCCTGCTGACCTGGAGCTGCACCACCGACAACGACCCCGTGCCGGCGCCCGTCACGTCCGCCCCCCGGGAACTGAGCATCACCATCGGTCCCCGCCCGGCATACACTGCCGGAGCCACCCTCCCCGCCACCCGTGCCGTCCAGACCCCCGACGCCGCACAGTGGGAAACGGGCGATGTCATCTGGCTCCACGTCGGTTTCGATTGGACACCTGCCGGAGGCACCCAAGCGAATAAAACCTATATCTCCGCCCTCCGCTACAACGGTGCCGGGTGGTCTCCCCTCAGTGTGCAGGACTCTATAGACCTCAATACCTCCGGCATCAAGCCTGCCATTGGCGGACCCATTAATTTCTCCGGCTTCAAACGCCACCCCCGTTGGCCCGCCGAAGCCCTTGCCGACGGCACCACCGATGCAAAAGTCCGGTTCGAAGCATACTATCTGGGCAAAAGCATCCCCGTTGATGGCATCCTCTCTCTGGGCTATACCACAGACGTGATGACAGGTAGCGATAGCTTCTCTCCCGGCGTCCCTGCCGTCATCAGCCTTGAACACAGGTATGCCCGTATGCACGTTGCAAACGAGGTTGACGGGGCTGAGCTCATGCTTAGTAATGCAAAATACTATTACGAGTGGAATCTTAGTAACATGACCGCTAAAGAACGGGAAAACGGATATTTCTTAAGCGTCCCCGCCAAAAGTGGATATCACTTCGCGGCGATCGACAACAGCTCCAAAGTCTTTCTTAACCGCCGCAACTACAACCTCCTCCCCGGTCGCACCGACGAGTCCGGCAACGAGGTATACAACGGCTTCACCTACACCCTCATCCCGCTGAAGAACGGCACGGTGACGCCCGGTGACTGGTAAAGGAACAAAAATCGGCCCTCGCTTACTCGCCAGTTTCCTCTATAAACAGAGGATGAGCTGAAATACATTCCGAAACGCTAGAAAAGCGACCTGTAACTTGCCGCCTTCGGCAAATGCAACTTGCAACTTGCAACTTGCAATTCGCCGAAGGCGACTCTAAACAAAGGCGACTTCAAGCTTTGAACATCTCGTCAATATGTCGCGCGGCACGACGACCGTCACCCATGGCGAGAATCACAGTAGCACCACCCCGCACGATGTCACCCCCGGCGAAGAGGTCGGACAGGTTGGATTGCATCGTTTCGTCGTTGACCACGATTGTGCCCTTGCGGGAAACTTCCAGTCCGGCAACAGAATTCGGGATAATCGGGTTGGGTGACACACCCACCGCCACTACCACCACGTCGGCATCGATCGTGTACTCGGAACCTTCCACCGGTACCGGGCTGCGACGTCCGCTGGCATCGGGTTCTCCCAATTCCATCTTCTGCACCCGTACTTGTTTCACGCGTCCCCGTTCGTCAGCGATATACTCCACGGGATTCGTCAACGTGATAAACTCGCATCCTTCTTCCTTGGCGTGTTTCACTTCTTCCAGACGGGCAGGCATTTCCTCCTCGCTCCGGCGGTAGACAATCATCGCGCGTTCGGCACCCAGCCGTTTCGCCGTGCGCACGGAGTCCATCGCCGTGTTACCGCCACCCACGACCACCACGTTACGACCGTGATATACCGGGGTATCGGAATCCTCGCTGTCGGCACCCATCAGGTTTACCCGCGTCAGGTACTCGTTGGAGGAAAGGATACCGTTGTAGTTCTCCCCGGGAATATTCATGAAACGGGGAAGTCCCGCTCCCGAAGCCACGTAGAACGCCTTGAACCCTTCCGCTTTCAAATCAGCCACGCTGTCGGTCATTCCCACGATAAAGTTCGTGACGAACTTCACGCCCATTTTCTTCAGGTTCTCGATCTCCACGTCCACCACGCTATTGGGCAAACGAAATTCCGGGATACCGTATTTCAACACGCCGCCGATCTCGTGCAACGCCTCGAACACGGTAACGTCATACCCTCTCTTTGCCAGATCCCCGGCACAAGACAGCCCGGAAGGACCGGAACCGATCACCGCTACTTTTATACCGTTAGCCGGGGCAACCTCGGGCACGGATATATGTCCGGATTCCCGCTCGTAATCCGAGGCGAAACGCTCCAGATAACCGATAGCCACCGACGGCTTTTTCAATTTCTGTAAATAGAAACACTTGGACTCGCATTGTTTCTCCTGCGGGCATACCCGCCCGCACACTGCCGGGAGGGCACTCGTGCGCTTCAACACGGCAGCCGCCTGCAAGAACTCACCCCGCTCGATGTTCTTGATGAAACCGGGGATGTCGATACTCACGGGACAACCTTCCATGCACGTCGGCGTCACACAGTCCATACAACGCGTTGCCTCCCGCACGGCCATATCCGCCGTCAGCCCCAAGTTTACCTCGATGCGCTGACTCTTGATACGCTCGGCGGCAGGTGTCTCGGGCATCACCACCCGCTCGATCGCGGTACGTTCTTTTCCCGCCACTTTCTGGCGAAGTTCCTGACGCCACGCCTCGTTACGGTCGCTCACGCCACTCTTCACCTCTATATTCTCGTGTTTTACTTCCGCTTCATGTTGTAATTTAACGGCTTCATCATCCTTGAAACCACCCAGACGGGCAAGAATCTCGTCAAAGTCTATCTGGTGCGCGTCGAACTCCGGACCGTCCACGCAGGTAAAACGGGTCTTCCCGCCTACCGTCACGCGGCAGGCACCGCACATCCCTGTACCGTCGACCATAATGGCGTTCAAACTCGCTACCGTCGGTATGTCGTGTTTCCGGGTTACTTTCTCGCAGAATTTCATCATGATAGCCGGACCGATGGTCACCGCGAAATCCACTTTCTCGCGGGCGATCACTTCCTCCATACCCTCGGTGATTAATCCCTTTTTCCCGTAACTGCCGTCATCCGTCATGACAATCACCTCGTCGGAAGAAGCCCGTATCTCGTCCTCCAGTATCACCAAGTCTTTCGTGCGCCCGGCAATCACGGAGATCACCCGGTTGCCCGCTTCCTTGAACGCTTTCACGATAGGCAACAGGGGAGCTACCCCGACGCCACCGCCACAAGCCAACACGGTACCTACTTTTTCGATATGAGTCGGTTTGCCGAGAGGTCCCACCAAATCCGTCACGTATTCGCCAACCTCCAACGCGCATAATTTCCGGGAAGAAACTCCCATCACCTGTACCACCAGCGTGATCGTTCCTCGCGCCACGTCCGCGTCGGCAATCGTCAACGGCATACGTTCCCCTTTTTCCCCGACACGCACGATCACGAAATTACCCGGCTTCCGGGATTTGGCAATCAAGGGAGCCTCCACTTCCAGCTTTACAACCTTCTCTGAAAAATAAGTTTTACTTACAATTTTGTTCATAATCCATCTGTTAGTCCATTGAATTTATTTCTGCCCCGCTATCGTTTTCGACTTCAAGCCGCAAAGATAACGAACACGGTTAAAAAAACAACCAATTCATTTTCAATTTTCAACTTTCAATTTTCAATTGTATATATTACTTTTGCCAAAAGGAACAATAATAAAGACTACCATGAGCAACAAGAACGACAAGAAAGGACGCGTGAACGTGGTGTACTCCACGAACCCGGACTTCCGGTACGAGTATGACGAGGAGAACGAGACGGAAACGCTTGCCCCGGAGAAGCAGAACCTGCGGGTGACGCTCGACTCGAAGCAACGCAAGGGAAAGACGGTGACGCTCGTGCAGGGCTTCGTGGGGACAGAGGACGACTTGAAGGAACTTGCCAAATTGCTGAAGAATAAATGCGGCGTGGGCGGATCGGTGAAGGACGGGGAAATCATCATCCAAGGGGAGCTGAAAGAAAAGATACTCGCTATCCTGCGTGACAACAAATACAGGGCGAAATAGCCCCGTTTCTATATGGACAATATTTTAATCATCGACGACGAACCGCAGATACGCAAATTACTTTCCCGCATCATCGGGCTGGAAGGTTACGAGGTATTCCAAGCGGCTGACTGTCAATCCGCGCTGAAACAACTGAAACTGCACCGCCCGCGAGTCGTGCTGTGTGACGTCTTCCTGCCTGACGGGAACGGGGTTGAACTCGTTTCCGCGATAAAGACGCTTTACCCGGAAATGGAAGTGCTCCTGCTCACCGCGCACGGGAATATCCCCGACGGGGTGCAGGCAATCAAGAACGGGGCGTTCGATTACATCACGAAAGGCGACGATAACAACAAAATCATCCCGCTTATCAGCCGTGCCATGGAGCAGGCAAAAAAGAATCTCGGCGAGAGCGTGAAATGCAAAGAGAGCCGCGCTTATTCCTTTGACACGATACTGGGCACGTCGCCCTGCCTGCAAGAAGCCGTGGAACTCGCCCGAAAAGTATCGGCGACTGACGTCACCGTGTTGCTCACCGGCGAAACGGGCACGGGGAAAGAGGTCTTCGCGCAAGCCATACACCGGAACAGTCGCCGCGAGGCACGGACTTTTATAGCGGTGAACTGCTCGGCGTTCAGCAAAGATTTGCTGGAAAGCGAGTTATTCGGGCACAAGGCGGGATCGTTCACGGGAGCCCTCAAGGATAAAAAGGGATTGTTCGAAGCCGCCGACAACGGCACGATCTTCCTCGACGAGATCGGGGAAATGGCTTACGAGTTGCAAGCAAAGCTGTTACGGGTGCTTGAAGCCGGGGAATACATCAAGATCGGCGACACGAAGCCCACGAAAGTGAACGTGCGCGTTATTTCCGCCACCAACCGGGATTTGAAGCGGGAGATCGAGGCGGGACATTTCCGGGAAGACCTGTATTACCGCCTTTCCGTGTTTCAAATCCACCTGCCGCCGCTACGGGAACGCAAAGAGGATATCGAAGTTCTGGCACAGGCTTTCGTGCAACATTTCTCCCGACAACTGGGAAAAACGATAGAGGGCATGACACCCGAATACCTGAAAGCCCTGCAAGCTGCCGAGTGGAAAGGTAATATCCGGGAATTGCGCAACGTGGTGGAACGCGGCATGATCGTCTGCGACCGACAACTGACGGTGCAAGACCTTCCTTTCGAATTGCAACATAAGCGAAGCGAAACCACCACACAAAATCATTCCGAATTTGAACTTGCCGCCGTGGAAAAACGCCATATCGCCCGCGTACTCCAACACACCCGGGGCAATAAAACTGAAGCCTCCCGGCTGTTGAAAATCGGGCTCACCACGCTGTATCGAAAAATCGAGGAATACGGACTGTAAACCGGCCACACGAAGCGGGTGCACTATTCAGTGATTTGGTGATTCCAACCGTAAAGGAAAGATTCAGAATTGAAAATCATAAATCACCTAATCGCCAATCTCTGAATCATAGCATCTTTCCATTCTGGTAGGCAACCTTTTCAAAATGGAAGGGTCGCACGCTCGTGCGTTCTCCGCCGCATCGCAATAACACTCTTTATACCAACACATTGCCCCTACTCCACCCGTTTTGGTACGCCGATGGCATACACAAGGGGAGTAAACAACAGTATTCACTAAAAAAAGAGTAGTTATGGATTTATTTTCATTCGGATTTCTGGTATGTATCCTAAGCGGCGCGGGCTGCTTCTGGTTTTTCTACAAATGTATCGATTGGTTCGAGAAAATTTAAAAGGGAGATTAATCATGTACACGGCATTATTTATCATTAGTATTATAGCATTCGGGTATTTGATGTATGTTCTTGTCAAACCCGAGAAATTTTAAACGGTATGAATACGGAAATTTTAGGTGTTATCGCGCAAATACTCCTGATGGGGCTGATTGCCTACCCGTTGGGAAAATATATTGCCAAAGTTTATAGAGGCGAGCGGACGTGGTCGGATTTCATGAAACCGATCGAACGATTGATTTACAAGTGGAGCGGTATCGACCCGGAAGAGGAGATGAACTGGAAACAATTCTTGAAGGCGTTGTTGATCGTGAACCTTTTCTGGTTTATCTGGGGTATGGTGCTTCTGGTGACGCAAGGTGTGCTGCCGTTGAACCCGGACGGGAACGAGGGACAGACCGCGCACCAAGCATTCAACACGTGTATCAGTTTCATGGTGAACTGTAACTTGCAACATTACAGCGGCGAGAGCGGGTTGACGTACTTCACGCAATTGTTCGTTATCATGCTGTTCCAGTTTATCACTGCCGCCTGCGGTATGGCGGCAATGGCAGGAATCATGAAAGCACTTGCCGCCAAGACGACGCGGACGATCGGCAACTTCTGGAAATACTTGGTGTTGAGTTGTACCCGTATCCTGTTGCCGCTATCGCTAATCGTCGGTTTTATCCTGATTATCGAGGGTACGCCCATGGGATTCGACGGCAAAATGGAAGTAACGACAATGGAAGGCACCACGCAAATGGTATCACAGGGACCAACCGCGGCTATCGTGCCGATCAAGCAATTGGGAACGAACGGGGGAGGCTATTTCGGGGTAAACTCTGCCCACCCGCTGGAAAACCCGACTTACTTGTCCAACATGGTGGAATGTATAGCCATATTACTTATACCCATGGCGATGGCGTTCGCGTTCGGGTTCTACCTGCGCCGCCGGAAACTGGGATATTGCATTTACGGGGTGATGCTTTTCGCTTATCTGGTTGGCGTGTGCATTAACGTGAGTCAGGAAATGGGCGGTAACCCGCGGATCGACGAGCTGGGCATCGCGCAGGAAAACGGAGCGATGGAAGGAAAAGAGGTACGCATCGGCTCTGCCGGTACAGCCTTGTGGAGTATCACCACGACGGTGACTTCCAACGGTTCGGTGAACGGTATGCACGACTCCACGATGCCGCTTTCCGGAATGATGGAGATGTTGAACATGCAAATCAACACGTGGTTCGGTGGTGTCGGCGTGGGTTGGATGAATTACTTCACGTTTATCATTATCGCCGTGTTCATCAGTGGATTGATGGTAGGACGTACCCCCGAATTTCTCGGCAAGAAGGTGGAAGCGCGGGAGATGAAAATAGCATCCATCGTGGCCCTGCTGCACCCGTTCATTATCTTGGTCGGAACGGCGTTAGCGGCTTACCTGTACGTGCATGCCCCACAGTTCGTGGCGAACGAAGGCGGTTGGTTGAACAATCCCGGTTTCCACGGGTTGAGCGAGATGCTCTACGAGTACACGTCATCGGCAGCGAATAACGGTTCCGGTTTCGAGGGATTGGGCGACAACACGTGGTTCTGGAACTATTCTTGCGGTATCGTGCTGATTCTCGGTCGTTTCTTGCCCATCGTCGGGCAGGTCGCCATCGCCGGGTTGCTGGCAAGTAAGAAATTCGTGCCGGAAAGCGCCGGTACACTGAAGACGGACACGGTGACTTTCAGCATGATGACATTTGCCGTTATCTTTATCGTGGCAGCCCTGTCATTCTTCCCCGCGCACGCTTTGAGTACGATTGCCGAGCATTTAAGTTTGTAACATTTATTGGAATTTTTGAGATATGAAAAACAATCAAACCACTTCCCTGTTTCCCAAAGAACAGGTAATGGAAAGTTTAAAACAATCATTCGTGAAATTGAACCCGCGGGTGATGATAAAGAACCCGATCATGTTCATGGTGGAGGTTTGCTCCGTGATCATGTTCGCCGTCATGATATACTCGATATTCAACGATGAGCAGGGTTCATTCGCTTACAACACTTGCGTGTTCGTCATCCTGTTTATCACGCTGCTATTCGCCAATTTCGCCGAGGCAATCGCCGAAACACGAGGCAAAGCGCAGGCAGACAGTTTGAGAAAAACGAGAGAGGAAACTCCCGCCAAACGCATCGTGGACGGGAAAATCCAACACGTGAGCAGTTCACAATTGAAGAAAGGCGATGTTTTCGAATGCGAGGCAGGTGACGTGATTCCCTCGGACGGGGAGATCATCGAGGGACTGGCTTCCATCGACGAGAGTGCTATCACGGGGGAATCCGCTCCCGTTATCCGGGAGGCCGGCGGGGACAAAAGTTCCGTGACAGGCGGTACGAAAGTGTTGTCCGACCGTATCAAGGTACTGGTTACCACCCAACCGGGAGAGAGCTTCCTTGACAAGATGATCGCCCTCGTGGAAGGCGCATCCCGCAAGAAAACCCCGAACGAAATCGCGTTGACTATCTTATTGGCAGCATTCACGCTGGTATTCGTGATCGTGTGCGTGACGTTGAAACCGTTCGCCGACTACACGGGAACGGTAATCACTATCGCGGCTTTCCTATCCTTGTTCGTGTGTCTTATCCCGACCACCATCGGGGGACTACTTTCCGCCATCGGTATCGCCGGAATGGACAGGGCACTACGTGCCAACGTGATTACCAAATCGGGAAAAGCGGTAGAAACAGCCGGGGACATAGATACCCTGTTGTTGGATAAAACGGGAACGATCACTATCGGTAACCGGAAAGCGACACGGTTCTACGCGGTGGAAGGTATGGAAGAGAAAGCATTCATAGAGGCTTGTATGCTCTCGTCCGTGTCTGACGAAACGCCGGAAGGGAAGTCCGTTATCGAACTGGCTCATGAATCCGGCTTGCGCGTGCGGGGATTGCACACGGAAGGCGCACGGATGATTAAATTCACTGCCGAAACCCGTTGTTCCGGTATCAACCTGAAGGACGGTACCGAGATCCGGAAAGGTGCGTTTGACACGATTCGCAAATTGACGGAAGAAGCCGGGAATAAATTCCCGCCGGAAATCACGAAACTGGTCGAAATGATTTCGGCAAACGGAGGTACCCCGCTAGTGGTAAGCATCAACAAGAAGGTTGCCGGGGTTATCGAGTTGCAAGATATTATCAAACCGGGTATTCAAGAGCGTTTCGAACGCCTGCGTAAAATGGGTGTGAAAACAGTGATGGTGACGGGAGATAACCCGCTGACGGCAAAATACATCGCCGAGAAAGCCGGGGTGGATGACTTCATTGCCGAGGCTAAACCGGAAGACAAAATGGAATACATCAAGAAAGAACAAGCCGCCGGAAAGCTGGTTGCCATGATGGGTGACGGAACGAACGATGCTCCCGCCTTAGCACAAGCCAACGTGGGAGTTGCCATGAACAGCGGTACGCAAGCCGCCAAGGAAGCCGGTAACATGGTAGACCTTGACAACGACCCCACGAAGTTGATTGAAATCGTGGAGATCGGGAAACAGTTGCTCATGACACGAGGTACATTGACAACTTTCTCTATCGCCAACGACGTGGCAAAGTACTTCGCCATCGTTCCCGCCCTGTTCATGCTGTCAATCCCCGAACTTGCCGCATTGAATATCATGGGATTGCACAGTCCGGAAAGTGCTATTCTCTCTGCCATCATCTTCAACGCGATCATTATCCCCATCTTGATCCCATTGGCACTGAGAGGCGTACAGTACAAACCGATCGGGGCTTCCGCCCTGCTCCGCCGCAACCTGCTGATTTACGGTGCAGGGGGTATCATCGTTCCGTTCGTCGGAATTAAACTGATTGATCTAATTGTTGGTTTATTCTTTTAATTGAAAGTCATGAAAAATTTTATAAAGTCATTTAGAATCACGATCGTCTTCTGTATCTTCTTCTCCGTGTTTTATATCCTCGTACTGTGGTTATTCGCCCAAGTAGCCGCACCAAACGACGGCAACGCGGAAATCATCGAGCTGGACGGCAAAATAGTGGGAGCCGCCAACGTGGGACAAACCTTCACGCGGGACATCTATTTCTGGGGACGACCTTCCTGTGCCGGTGACGGGTATGACGCATCAAGTTCCAGCGGTAGCAACAAAGGACCTACCAACCAAGAATATCTCGACGAGGTAAAAGCACGGGTAGACACCTTCCTCGTGCATCATCCCTACTTGAAACGCAGTGAAGTTCCTGCCGAGATGGTAACCGCAAGCGGTTCCGGGCTAGACCCGAACATCACACCGGAATGCGCTTACGTGCAGGCAAAACGTGTAGCCGAAGCCCGGAAGATGAGCGAAGAAAAAGTGTTGTCCATCGTGGAGGAAGCCGTGGAGAAACCGTTCCTCGGTCTGTTCGGTACGGAAAAAGTAAACGTGTTGAAACTAAATGTAGCATTGGAAAAAGCAGCTAATAATAAATGAAAGTTACCGCTATTCCGCGGTAGGGAGAACCCAAAAATCTGGTAAAACTCCCTCCCGGCTTCGCCGTACCCCCTCTATAAACAGAGGGAGAGCTTAGTTACTCAACGCCTTCGGTATGAGGCTCCAGCTCCTCCTCTGTTTATAGAGGAAACCAGCGATTAAGCGAGTGCAGAAAGAGAGCTTGCTCTCGGTTTGCCGAGCGGGAGCTGGTTCGAGACCGGCTTCCGGGCTCACTTGGCGGCGAAGCAGACGGAGGAGTTTTACCGAAGCGGAAATAGTAGTAACACAAAAAGAATTTAACATGAAAAAGAGTTTTAGAATTATTGCATTGGGACTTCTTATGATGGTTCCGTTTATGACAAAAGCACAAGACAAACTGAAAGTAAACGGTAAAATAGACTTCGCCAGCGATTATATTTGGCGGGGAGCCTACCAAAATTCGGGCTTCTCCGTCCAACCCACGCTGGGACTCGCCTACAAGAACTTCTCGCTGAGCGCGTGGGGCAGCCAGAGTCTGACAAAAGCGGACGGGGCGCAGGAATTTGACATCAACTTGAGCTACTCGTTCAATCGCTTCTGCCTCACCCTCACTGACTACTGGTGGAACGGCATCACCAATCCCTACGGCGACTACAAGAACGACCACCACTTCGAGGTATCGCTGACGTACACGTTCGGGGAAAAATGCCCCTTGACGCTGGGATGGGCAACGATGTTCGCCGGAAGTGACGATAATGACGAGGGAGAGCGTGCCTACTCGACTTATATCAGCGCATCATACGTGTTCAACTGCCCGGCAGAGATCTCGCTTACTCCTGCCGTCGGTTTTACCCCGTGGAAAGGGATGTATTACGCGGAGAAAGCCGGATTCACGGATATTTCTCTGAAAGCAAGCAAGTCAATCAAACTCGGGGAACGCTTTTCTTTGCCTATATTTGTACAGGCAATCGCTTCCCCGGTTTTTGACAAAACCTATCTTATCGCCGGGTGGTGCATCGAGTTCTAAATAAAAACAAGTTCATGGGCAAAGAAGAAAACGTACAATATTTCCTAGACCTAATCAAACGGTCGCGACGAGGCAAGTTTAAAATCTACATCGGCATGATTGCCGGTGTAGGTAAAACTTACCGTATGTTGCAGGAAGCGCACGAATTACTGGAGAACGGCATCGACGTACAGATCGGGTATATCGAAACACATGGACGTACCGGAACGGAAGCCCTCGCGCAAGGGCTTCCCGTCATCCCGAGAAAGAAAATATTCTACAAGGCGAAAGAACTGGAAGAAATGGATCTGGAAGGAATCCTGATGCAACACCCCGAACTGGTGATCGTCGACGAATTGGCACACTCCAACGTGGAAGGCTGCCGGAACGAGAAGCGGTGGCAAGACGTCATAGAGTTACTGAATGCCGGAATCAGCGTGATCTCTGCCGTCAATATCCAACATATCGAGAGCCTGAACGAAGAGGTGAAGAACATTGCCGGAATCGAGGTCAAGGAGCGTATCCCGGACAGCGTGTTACAGGAAGCGGACGAGGTCGTGAACATCGACTTAACCGCCGAAGAACTGATCAACCGATTGAAAGCCGGGAAGATTTACCGTCCGGAAAAGATTCAACTGGCGTTGAATAACTTCTTTAAAACAGAGAATATCCTGCAATTACGGGAATTAGCCTTAAAAGAGGTCGCCTTCCGTGTAGAGAAAAAGGTAGAAACGGAAGTTGTCGCCGGGGATATGGGTATCCGGCACGAGAAATTTCTCGCCTGCGTCAGCAGCAATGAAAAGACTCCCCGCCACATTATCCGCAAAGCCGCCCGACTCGCCGCACATTACAATACCACGTTTATAGCCCTCTACGTGCAAACACCGCGGGAAAACGCCGACCGCATCGGGCTCGCCACGCAACGCCATCTACTGAACCACTTCAAGCTGGCTACCGAACTGGGGGGCGAAGTGATGCAAATCGCTTCCCCGCACGTGTGGAAAACCATCGTCAATACTTGCCGCACGAGGCAAATCACCACCATCTGCATGGGGCAACCGAGTTTCAGAATGCCTGCTTCATGGATAAAAATCAACAGATACAGAAAATTCCTAAACGCAATGAGAGAAATGAACATTGATTTGATTATACTCGCGTAATAAAACTGAGAATCATGAATATAAAGGCAAAATTAACGATAGGGATAGGGGTACTGGTTGCTATGATCATATTGCTGGTCGCCCTGTCGGTAGTAAACTTACAAATACTGACCGCAACCGAGCCGGACAGTCCGGCTGCCGCCCCCGGTCTGAACCGGGCTTTGTTATGGATCGCTATTGTCGGAATTATATGTATCGGTATAGGGATAACCATGTTGATACGCCTCCCCTCCTCGATTAACAAACCGATCAAGGAATTAACCGACGCCATCACCGAAATCGCAAACCATAACTACGAGAAACGCTTGAATATAAAGGATAATCAAGAATTTTCAGTAGTATCCGAGAACTTCAACCGTATGGCACAACGCCTTGCCGATTATCACGCCAGCACGCTGGCACAGATGATGTCGGCAAAGAAATACATGGAAACCATCATCAACAGCCTCAGCGATCCGATTATCGGACTGAATAACGAGATGAAAATCCTCTTTATCAACGACGAAGCCCTGAATGTACTGAACCTGAAACGAGAGGAAATATTGAACCAAGCGGCACAGGATATTGCCCTACGAAATGATCTGCTGCGCAGACTGATACGGGAACTGGTCGGCGAACACCCGCGGGAGAAGCAGGAACCCTTGAAAATCTATGCCGACAATAAAGAAAGTTATTTCCAAGCCAAATACATGACCATCACCCAACCGGGTAAAAACGGCAAAGCCCCCGAAAAGAAAGGGTACGTGATCATGCTCAAGAATATCACGGAATTTAAAGAACTGGATTCCGCCAAAACTACTTTTATTTCCACGATTTCCCACGAGTTGAAGACACCCCTCTCCGCTATTCTCATGAGCCTGCAATTGCTGGAAGACAAGCGAATCGGTGCACTAAACCCGGAACAAGAGGATTTATCCAATAGTATCAAAGAGAACACGGAACGACTGTTGAACATCACGAGCGAATTGCTGAATATGACTCAAGTCGAGGCGGGTAAACTCCAACTGAAACCAAAAATCACGAAACCGATAGAATTGATAGACTACGCTATAAAAGCGAACCGGGTACAGGCAGAGAAATTCAACATCCAGATTGAAGTGGAATACCCCGAAGATAAAATCGGCAAATTGTTCGTTGACAGCGAGAAGATAGCATGGGTATTGACAAACCTGTTAAGCAATGCCATCCGCTACTCGGCGGAGAACAGTAGAGTTATTATCGGAGCCTGCCAAACACAAGACGGATATATCGAATTGTACGTCCAAGACTTCGGAAAAGGCATCGATCCCCGCTACCACAAAAGCATCTTCGATCACTATTTCCGCGTCCCCGGAACAAAAACACAGGGCAGCGGTCTAGGACTTTCCATCTCCCGCGACTTCGTGGAAGCACACAGCGGAACACTGACGGTACAAAGCGAATTAGGAAAAGGAAGCACGTTTACGATGCGATTGAAAGCCTAGATACCATTTTAGATTTAGCGATTTTAGATTTTAGATTGAACTCCTCCGTCTGCTTCGCATCCACCTCCTCTATAAACAGAGGAGGAGCTGGAATACCACCTTACGCCCCGGGAAACTTTTCAAGCGTCAATATAAAATTACGAAGTCCTTCAATCTAAAATCTAAAATTAACTAAACCCACTTCACCAAAGCAAAATCCTGCCTGTGCGGTAACAAGATATTCTTCGGGAATATCCGCAAGCCCAGCATGAACTGCCCGGGATCATCGGGGGTTACCTCGATCGAGTAAAGTCCCTTACCATTCTCGAAAGAAACGGGAACGAACTCCTGCGTGAAGCAAACCTCAAGCCGCTCGTCTTTCTTCATCATGGCAACCAACTCAATACCCACGTCGTCAAGAGATAATTCCCCAAGCTCGAGAGTAACTTTGGCCTGATAGGATTTCCCGAGAGAAATAATCTGTTTGGATTTATCCGGTAATATCAAACCGTCTACCTGCACGGAATCCCATTCGCGGCTTACCTTCTTCTTCCACTCCGCAATCTGATTCGCCAAAGCATAGTTATTCTCGCTCAAACGGTGATAACGGCGGGACATCGGAAGATAGAATTTATCCTCGTAATCCGACAACATCCGGTTAGACGTGAAGTTTGCTGCCACCTTGGCGATCGTGTTTTTGATAAATCCTGCCCACGAAGCGGAGATCCCGTCGGCCGCCTTATCGTAGAAAGCGGGGGCGATCTCCGACTCGATAATATTGTATATCATCTCGGAATCCAGTTCATTCTGAAATTCCTGATTCTCGTATGCCCGTTCCATCGGCAAAGCCCAACCGGCATCCTTCTGGTAACCTTCCACCCACCATCCGTCAAGGACGCTGAAATGCATCACCCCGTTCATGGCGGCTTTCTCGCCACTCGTACCGGAAGCCTCCTGCGGCCGCGTGGGCGTGTTCATCCAAACATCCACCCCTTGCACCATCAGGCGTGCCAAGTCCATATCGTAATTCGGCAGGAACAATATCTTACCCAAGAACTGCGGGTATTTCGACACTTCCACGATACGTTTAATCAAATCCTGTCCCGCTTGATCCGCCGGATGTGCTTTCCCCGCGAAAATAAACTGCACGGGACGATCCGGGTTATTCACGATCTCGTTCAAACGATCGAGGTTGCGGAACAACAGGTGTGCCCGCTTGTACGTCGCGAAACGACGGGCAAAACCGATCGTCAGTATATCATCCCGCAACGTGTCCTGAATATCCACGATCTGTTTCGGGGTAAAATATGCCGTGACCTGCTCGTCCGCCAAACGATGCTTGATATGACGAATCAACCGGGAACGCAAGATGTTGCGCGTCTCGCTGATGATTGAATCGGGCACTTGATAAATACCCTCGAAACAAGCCTTATCGTAATGATGCGTCTTGAACTTCTCACCGAACACGCCCCCCTGTATCTTTTTCCACTCGGGAGCCGCCCACGTCGGGTAGTGCACCCCGTTAGTCACGTAACTGATATGTAACTCTTCCGGCATGTAACCCGGCCACAAGTCCTTGAATATATCCCGGCTCACCTTGCCGTGCAGCCAGCTGACACCGTTCACCTCCTGCGACAGGTTCGCCGCGAGGAAACTCATGGAGAACTTCTCGTTCGGGTCGTTCGCATTTATCCGTCCCAAAGCCAACATCTGTTCCCACGTGATCTTCAACCGATCAGGCACGAACCAGAAATAAGTCTTCAACATACCTTCCGAAAACGAATCATGTCCGGCAGGAACCGGGGTATGAGTCGTGAACAACGAAGAAGCGCGAACCACTTCCATCGCTTCCGCGAATGAAAGCTGACCGTCCGCCACGTATTCCCGCAGGCGTTCCAGACTGGTAAACGCAGCATGTCCCTCGTTACAATGATAAACATCCGCCTCGATGCCCAGCTTGCGCAAAGCACGGATTCCACCGATACCCAACAATATCTCCTGCTTCAAACGGTTTTCCCAATCCCCGCCATACAGGAAGTGCGTGATACTACGGTCTGCCTCTTGATTATCCTCGTAATCGGTATCCAACAAATAGAGTTCCACCCGTCCCACGTTCACTTTCCAGATACGGGCATACACATCCCGTCCGGGGAAGGTTAAACTGATAGTCAACCAATTGCCATTAGCGTCACGCGCCGGGGCTACCGGAATCTTCGTGAAATCCTGCGCCTCATACTCCGCTTCCTGATTACCGGCAGCCGAGAATTTCTGGGTAAAGTAACCGTAACGATACAACAAACCTACTCCCGTTATCTTGGTTTTCTTGTCACTTGCCTCTTTCATGTAGTCCCCGGCAAGGACACCCAAACCACCGGAATATATCTTCAATGACGAATGTAACCCGTACTCCATGCTGAAGTAAGCGATAGAAGGCTCACTCATCTGCTTTTTTTCCTCCATGTACTTCGAGAACTTATTGTACACGGCCTCTAAACGTGCCACGAACTCCTCGTCATTCTCCAACTCCTTGTAGCGATTCAAAGAAATCTTGTCCAACAAGGCGATGGGATTATGACGAGTCAACATCCATTGCAACGAGTCGATGCTCTTGAACAAATCAATAGCCTCCTCGTTCCAGCACCACCAGAGATTATTCGTCAACTCCTCCAACGCCCTCAACCGTTCCGGGATGGAACGATGAATGATAACCGAAATCCAGTTCGGCGTGGCAGAAGCGCTCTTCTTCTCGATAAACGACCATTGCTCCTCCTCCACGACCGGAAGTTCGGCGATACGTTCGTTCACCTTGCCGACAGCCATGCGGTAGGCATCGTTGTAATAGGACACCAGATTCTCCCACAAGGCAATCTTGGACACTTCTTTCGCGTTCTTGCATATAGCTTGAAAATCCCGCTTGTTCATGGCGGCAACCTCCTTTATCTTGTCGGCTATCTTCCGTACCACTTCCTCGTTATTCCGGTCATCCCGACGAATCACCTCGATACCGGGATGCGCTTTCTTGTAATGGGATTCCACCCACAACCCGAATCCCGCCAAAGTCGTCGTGATAGTCGGCACCTTGAACGCCAGACTTTCCAGCGGCGTGTATCCCCACGGTTCATAGTACGAGGGAAACACTGTCAAATCCATACCCACGAGCAGGTCATAATAAGGCATATTGAATACCCCGTCATTCCCGTTCAGGTAACTCGGACAGAAAAATACTTTCACTTTGTCCTCCGCCCGGTTCAACAACTGTTCCTCGCCCAGTTTCCGCAACACGGGATCGTTCTGCGGGTCGGACAATTCGTGTGTCATATAGGGCAACACGGTTTCCACCGCTTGATACGGACGTTCCAAATTATTTACCAATTCCCGGTTCACGCCCTTGAAGCCTGCCGGAACAAGAATGAAAGCAAGTATATCCCGTTTGTTTTCCGCATTCCGGTTCAAACGTCCCAACGCCTCGACAAACACGTCCAGTCCTTTGTTCTTGAACTCGTAACGCCCGCTGATACCCACTATCAACGCGTCTTCCGCCACTGCTCTGCCCAACTGTGCCTGAGCAACTTTCAACAACCTATCACGCCCTTCCTGACGTTTTCTCGGGTAATTCGCCTCGTCCGGCGTAAAACTATTCTCGAACCCGTTCGGGGTAACCGTATCCACGTTCTTGCCCAAGAAATGCGCGCACTCCAACGCCGTGATATCACTCACCGTCGTGAAGGCATCCGCCCATTCCGCCGACTTGCTTTCCAACGACTGTTTGGCAGTCACGCCAAAACGCCTTGCCGTTTCCGCGGGATCATAGTCTTTCATCGGATCGTATAACGGCAACCCGTTCCCGGCGATACTACGCCCGAGTACCGTGGCATGAGTAGTGAACACGCACCCGATCTGCGGCATCACGTCCCGCAAGTAAAGCAACCCGCTTCCGGTCATCCACTCGTGGAATTGCGCTATCACCTGCTGACGTGCGGACACATGGTAACGCACGAAGCTCTCTATCACTTTTCCCGCCGTGAACCCGAACAACACGGGTTCGATGTAGTCCCACTGTCCCGTGAGCGAATCCACTTGAAACTTATCCCAGAAAGAGGTCAGTATCTGATCTTTCTGCGGTATAAACGAGGTGAAATCCACGAGTATTACCGCCGGGTTACCTGCGATATTCCAACGTCCCACTTTTATACGCAACCCCTCCTGCGCAGCTTTCAAACGCCACGATTTAAACAAGTGGGGATCTTCCGTGAACTCGGGGTTCGGTACATCATACCGCCACACGTCGGGTCCGATCAATATATGGTTGTTCTTGAATTCCCCGGCCATACTCAACACCTTCGTTGAGATCACCGTGTGTATACCTCCAACCTTATTACACACTTCCCAGCTTACCTCGAACAAATAGGCGGGATTTTTCAATTCCAAATTGTTCATACTTTTTAATGTTTTGACTTAACTTTTTTCTCCTTGTCGTCCACCTTTTTTGATGTCTTCGCAGAACTTTCCGCACTCTTTTTTTGAGGCGTCCTCGTCGTTTTCTTTGATTTCACGGGGCTTTCCTCTTTATCGGTGTCCTTTTCATCTACAAGTATACGCTTTTTTTCCATATCCTCCACCCTCAAGATAACATCACTTAACACATTCATGTAATTAATAAATGCCTCGTAAGGAGTTTCGTAAGGAGAAACGTAACGGTGGAAATCATTATCCGAGAATAGTTTTGTCCTCATATAATAGAAATGGTCGCTCGATTGCAAACGCCAGTAATCCTTATCCAGAGCCTGATCGTTCAACGCCCTCACCCGAGGTTGTATCTTGAACAACTCCTCGAATGCCTCCGTTTGCAGTTCGTTCCCTAACCATCCTGTAATATCTTTTTCTTCATCCGACCATGAAATCGGGTATGGCACGTGCAAGGGTGCCACGGGTTGATGCTTCTTCACCACCTCTTTCGGCGTCAAAAACTCGAAATCCGTCATGGAGAATATATATTCCGGCAACGATCGCATAAACTCGAAAATACCCGTTTCTGCGGATTGGTTCTCGCCGAACGTTTCGTAATTCATAAAGAGATTCACTATCTCGCTCTCCGCCGCACTCTCGTTCAACCAACGGGCGTATTTATCCGCCGTGATCGGCCACTCGTTCCAACCCCGCTCGCCAAAACGCATGGAAAGATCATCGCTCAACCGGGAATTCTTCAACAACAACTTCAGTTTCGGGTTCGCCGCGTTCGTGTACAGGAAATTCGGACTCTTCCATCCCAACACGTGCTTCGCCCCGTCCGTCAGCATCGCTTCAAATCCCATCGCGGCCACCCGCTCCCCGATTTGATCGGAATATATCAACGAAGAATTGCGCAGCGTTACCGGTTTCTGACCGAACAACTCCTCCATTCTCTCCACGTGCCGCTTCACCTGCAACTCGAATTCATCGGTAGACGAGAGGGATGCCAGCGAATGGGGATAAGTTTCCGCCAGAAACTCCACGCACCCGGTCTTCGCCAACTCTTGGAAACTCTCGATCACCTCCGGGGTATGCAGGGCAAACTGTTCCAATGCCGACCCGGAAATGGAAAAACTCACCTTGAAATTCTCCCCGTAATGCTTAATTATATCCATGATTAACCTGTTCATCGGCAAATAGCATTTCTCCGCCACCCGCCGGATTGTCGAGCGATTCACGTACTCGTCAAAATAATCATGACGTTTGCCTATATCAAAAAAGCGATATCTTCTCAGTCTCACCGGTTGATGTATCTGAAAATAGAAACACAATGTCTTTCTCATAACCATACATTTTTAATTGAGAATTGAAAATTGAAAATTGAAAATGACTTCTCTCTTTTCTTCCTTTTCAACCGTCTATTTTTATTACTTAATTTAAATTCCTAACACGTTTTCGTACACCTCTTTTACTTTTAAAGCGGCATTTTCCCATTTCAACTGATTGACTTCCTCCAATCCTTGTTCACCCGCCATTTTACCCAGTGCAGGGTAAGACAGCAAAGCGTACATGGCGTCCGCCAACGCATCCACATCCCAATAATCAACTTTAATAGAATGCTTCAAAACCTCTGCCACCCCGGATTGTTTGGAAATGATAGTGGGTACACCCGCCCTCATTGCCTCCAGCGGAGAGATACCGAAAGGTTCGGAAACAGAAGGCATCACGTACACATCGCTGTACGAGAACATCTTCTGCACGTCGTCCCCCCGCAAGAATCCGGTGAAATGGAACTTTGTCGCTATCTTCAACTGTGCCACCCGACGGATAGACCGGTTGAACAGGTCACCGCTTCCCGCCATAACGAAACGCACGTTAGGATAACGTTTCAAGACTTTGTACGCTGCTTCTATAAAATACTCGGGACCTTTCTGGAAAGTGATCCGTCCCAAAAACGTAACCACCTTCTCTTTCACGCCCCGTTCAACTTCCATGTCCTCGCGTGTTTGAAAATCCACGGCGTTATGAACGGTCACCACCTTGTCGGGAACAATACCGTAACGATTGATCACGATATTACGCGTCAAATTACTTACGGTAATCACCCGGTCGGCGACCTCCATTCCCCGCCGTTCGATATCATACACCTGTTGGTTCACGTGCTCCCCGCTCCGATCATACTCCGTGGCGTGCACGTGAATCACCAGCGGTTTGCCCGAAACCTTCTTTGCCACAATCCCGGCAGCATACGTCAGCCAGTCGTGCGCATGGATAATATCAAAATCCTGTTGCGCCGCTATCGTCCCAGCCACCATGGCGTAGCGTGCAACCTCCTCCATCAGATTCGCCCCGTATTTACCGGAGAACTGAAACTTGTTACGGAAAGTGATATGTTCCCCGTGCTCCCCGGTCTTCACCGCTTCTGTCACCGTCCTCTCGAAAGTTTCCGGATCGAGATAAGGCACCAGATTGGAACCGATCTCCATAAAGTTCACATTCTGCCAGTATTCGTCCAATGTAGAATACTCGCTCATCATTTCTACATCACTCGCATTAATGATCTTTGCAACACTTTGGTCTTCATCACCCCCGGCCTTAGGCATAACGAACATGATTTTGACTCCATGTTTAGCCAATCCCTTCGTCAAGCCGTAACTGGCCGTTCCCAAGCCCCCTGCAATATGTGGTGGAAACTCCCACCCAAACATCAATACTTTCATATTATATAATTTATATGTGTGGCAACATGAATGATTTATTCATATTTTCTAATTAATTCCATGCTTCTCAAGACTTCTCCCACACTCCAAGCTTGAGATATGCTTCCGTTCGGGTGATGTGGAGGATCACCGTCATACACTTCGGCAATCGAACATACCCCGTAAAGCGTCATATCATCCTCGAATCCGTCCAACAACTCCTTCGCCTCGGGTAAAAACTGTTTCCCGTACAACTTCAAATTCGCTTCTATATACGCCCCGATCAGCCAAGGCCATACCGTACCTTGATGATACGCTTCGTCCCGGTGATTCTGGTCGCCCTCGTAATGCCTGTGATAATTCGGGTCCTTGGGTGATAAGGTACGGAGTCCCTTGGGAGTCAACAATTCTTTAGTAATCACCCTCAACACGCTTTCTTTCATGTCGTCGGTAATCGGGGAATAAGCTAAAGAACAAGCGAATACCTGATTGGGTCTTACCCACAGATTCTGTCCCCGCTCGTCCGCGTAATCCGCCAGATACCCCTTTTCCTCGTTCCAGAAAGTTTCCACGAACGACTTCCGTATCAACTCCGGCATATCTTTCCATTCTTCAACAAATTTCTTGTCTTTTGCCTCTTCTGCCAACTTTAACGAGTAGCAAACGGCATTGTACCATAACGCATTGATCTCAACGGCATACCCGGCTCTGGCTGTCACGGGCACACCTTTTACCACGGCATCCATCCACGTCAACGCTTTGCCGGGCTGCGACGCCCAAATCAGACCGTTACCGTCCATGTGCAACCCGGGGTTAATACCGTCCCGGAACGCCGTCAGTATCGCTTTCATCTTGCTCCCGTAGGTTTTCCATATCACTCCCGGTTCGTTCAGAGCCTCGTCATACTGTTGCACTGCCCAGAAGTACCACATCGGGGCATCTATCGAGTTATATGCAGCTTTATCCCCCTTACCGATATTCGGGAACAAGCCGTTGTGTAACTGCCGCGACATCGTGTCGAGCACTTCTTTACACTCCTTCAAGTTGCCGCAAGCAGCCAACGTCAAACCGGGCAAGGCTATAAACGTGTCACGTCCCCATCGCCCGAACCACGGGTAACCCGCCACCACCTCCGTGTCTTTACCGTCATGCACGATAAACTGTGAGGCGGAATAGGTCAGGCAACTCTCGCAATCGTCACGGTGTTTCCGTTTTTCCTCCAATTGTTGGAACTTACGTTTCAAACCGCCGGTTTTTACTTCCTCCGTCGAAGCGGAGAAAATGATACTCTCTCCTTTCTTGATCGGCACTTCCAAGTATCCCGGCACGAACAAATCTTCCTTGTAATCATACCCGCGTGCCTTCTCCTCCAAGTATTCTATATTATAATACCAGTCGGGTACCGCCACGAACTCGTTCGCCTTGCTCAACTGCATATTCAACGCCGGAAACCCGACGTAGAGCTTCGAACGGATACCGTTTTCAACCGTCTCGTACTTCGTGTTTGCCATCATATTCGCTCGGCTCAACGCGTGCGCGTTGCGATAGGCAAGAAACGGCTTCAAACGCAGAAACGTTTCCGAATGAGCGTCTTCCAATGTATAACGTATCAATAACTGTGCCTCATTGTGCACCATCAAGATTTCTTTTTTCAACACGACGCCTCCTACCCGATACGTCAATGTAAACAGCGGATCATATTCCAGATCCACGATATATTTATGCCCGCGAGGCTCGTATATCCCGGGGTATTTGTGTATACCCAAGTTAAATTCCTTGCCGTGCTGAACTATCGTTTCGTCCAACGAGGACAACAACACGTGGTTCTCCCCGCCGAACTCCTTGATCGGCACTACCAGTAACCCGTGATACTTCCTCGTGTTACAACAGACTATGGTCGTCGAAAAATATCCCCCGGCCCTATTGGTCGAAAGCACCTCTCTTTTTAAGGAATATTCCAAGTTAACCAATTCTTCTTTGTTGAAATTCAAATAACTCATGTTTCAATTTTAGATTTAATGATTTTAGATTTATAATTGCAGATTTCATTAATCGTAAATCGTCAATCATAAATCATAAATTATTCTATGATCGTCGTAAGATCATCCCCGTTCTCGCGGGTATATATAAACTTAACTGTCCCCGACCGGGCGACACGTAACGGGTGAAATGTTCCGTCCCGTGGTTTATTCGTCCCGCCCCGTCAAATGCCTTGTCATCCGTGTCCAGAATATAGGTAAACTTACCGGAAGGCGCGTCAAACTTGTAATCCGGGAAAGACTTCTCCGGGTTGAAGTTAAACACGAACATCACGTCCCCCCGCATAAAGATCAATACCTGCCGCTCGTTATCCCGAACCAGCGGTTCCGGACGCCAATCGAACACGCGGTTATCCGTTACAGCCTGCAACATGGCTTTATCGAAAACGTTGAGGAAACGGAAACGCAGGTTCTCGTCGTCAACCAAACTCCACAACCTCCGGGCATGCTCGTAGCTCCAACCGTTGCCCTCCCGCGGGAAATCTATCCATTCCGGGTGTCCCCACTCGTTACCCATGAAATTCAGATAACCGTCCGCCGCCGTGCCTATCGTCACCAGTCGGATCATCTTGTGAAGCGCCATGCCCCGGTCTACAATGACATTCGAGTCAAACACACTCATCGAAGTGTAAACGGCCTTATCCACCAGCCGGAAAAAGATCGTCTTGTCACCCACCAACGCTTGATCGTGACTCTCGGCGTAACTGATCGTGTGTTCCTCATCCCGCTTGTTCGTCAACTCGTAGAACAGATCGCCCACGTGCCACTCCTCGTCCCGTTTCTCTTTCAGCAATTTAATCCAGTAATCCGGCGTACCCATGTTCATCCGGTAATCGAAACCCATCCCCCCGTCCTCTATCGGGGAAGCCACGCCGGGCATACCGCTCACGTCTTCGGCTATGGAAATCGCATCGGGCAATACTTGATGAATCACCCGGTTTGCCAAAGCCAGATAAGTGATCGCGTTCTCGTCCTCGTTCCCGTCGTAATACATCGAGTATTCTGTGAAACTCCGTTCGATACCGTGATCCCAGTAGAGCATACTCGTGATCCCGTCAAAACGGAAACCGTCAAAGTGAAACTCCTCCAACCAGTATTTACAATTCGACAACAGGAAATTCAACACTTCATGTTTCCCGTAATCAAAACAACGCGAATCCCATAACGGGTGGTGTCCCCTCGCGCCGGGATAGAAATACTGGTCTTCCGTACCGTCAAAACGACTTAACCCCTCCTCCTCGTTGTTCACCGCGTGAGAATGCACGATATCCATGATCACCCGAATCCCCATACCGTGTGCCGCGTCAATCAAGGCTCTCAACTCTTCCGGAGTCCCGAAACGGGAACTCACGGCGAAGAAATTAGCCACTTGATAACCGAACGAACCGTAATACGGGTGTTCCTGTATCGCCATCAATTGTATCGTGTTGTACCCCAAGTCCACGATCCGGGGCAACACGAACAAACGAAATTCCGTGAATGTCGCCACCCTCCGGTGCTCCGTCGCCATACCGATATGCGCCTCGTAAATCAGGGGATTCTCTGCACGGGGCGGTCGCTCGTTGTGCATCAAATAGGGATGCAGCGGCTCCCATACCTGTGCGCTGTACACTTTCGTGTATTCGTCCTGTACCACCCGTCTGACGTGTGAAGGCAGACGTTCGCCGCTCCCGCCGTCCCATTCCACCAGTAGACGATACAGCATCTCGTGAGCCAATACATCCGCCGGAAGACGAATTTCCCAATTCCCGCTGCCCGCTTTGGTAAGCGCGTAATCGGGATGCTTCCGCCAATCATTAAACTCCCCGAGGAAATAAATCGCCGTGGCGTTCGGTGCCCATTCCCGGAACACCCACTCGCTCGCCGTCCGGTGTAACCCGTAATATAAATAAGAGTTACACGAATCAGCCAACCGTGTAGTCCTGTACGTGAATTCCCGCTCCATATCCAGCACCTGACGGTGCCTCCGCTCGATAATCCCCTCGTACGGCCGTAATAATTTATCTTGTTCCACGAGTTTTAGCATCATATATCTTTTTTTAATCAATTACTTTTCAAATCAACCGCTTTAATGTTACAATCCGGTTAGAAAACGGTTACCATTAATTTACGTGGAATCATGGCTTTTGTTCTATTCACGGGTAAAAAATTATCCTCCTTTCTTGCCAACCCGTGAAGTCCCCCACCGAACCGGGACAATATTCTTTTCGCCTTACAATATACAACAATTGAACCACATTCCATACTTTTTAGGTATATATTTGTCAAAAAAGAGAAAATATTACAGATTTCCGTTCAAATGAAAAATTCTTATCTTTGCCACGCTAAAAAAGCCGCACAAAGCCGACACGTTTGATTTTTCAATCATAAATCAAGAAATCATAAATCGTAAATGAACAAAAATATATGAATATACTCGTCAACACCGCCTATTTTCCCCCGATTCAATACTTCTCGGAGATCAAGAACTGTTCGGAAATACTCGTCGAACAACACGAGAGTTACGGGAAACAAAGTTATCGTAACCGTTGCGATATCATGACCGCCAACGGCGTCATGACCCTCTCCGTTCCTGTCGTGAAAGGGGCTTCCCTCAAGATTCTCACGAAAGACGTACTCGTTGACTATTCCACCAACTGGCAGAAACTCCACTTCAAGGGCATCGAATCCGCCTACAAAAATTCGCCTTATTACGACTATTATATTGACAACCTTCTTCCCTTCTTCGAGCGAAAAGAAAAATACCTCCTCGACCTCAACACGAAAATATTACGCGAGCTCATGGAAAACATCGGTCTTAACCGCCCCCTCACGTTCACGGAAGATTATTACCCCATCACCGCGAACCACGACGACCTCCGTGACGTCATCCACCCAAAACCGTCCCGCCGACGCGCAGAACGCCCTTTCACGCCTAAACCTTACCACCAGACCTTTGCCGAGCGTTTCCCATTTACCCCTAATCTCAGTATCATAGACCTGCTTTTTAACATGGGGCCGGAAACGGGGGGGTATCTTTAATTCGCTTTCAGCGAATTAAAGGTTACATTTGCCTTCAGCAAGTTGCAGGTTACATTCGCCTTCGGCGGGTTGCATTTGCCTACGGCAAGTTACAAGTTGCTTCGGGAATCTTTTCAATCACTCAATCTAAAATCTAAAATCTAAAATTAGTAAGTTCCTTTATCATCATCTCCGCAAACCGCTCCGACGCACCGGGTTCTCCCAACCGTCCGTTCACTTCACGATAACCGGACAACATCCGCTCGCGGTTTTCCCCGTCGGGCAGGATAGCGGAAAGCTCCCGCAGGATATTGCGTTCGTTCAGCTTTTGCATAAGCAACTCGGGCACCACCTCCCTCCCCGCGATCAGGTTCACGAGAGAGATATATTTCACTTTCACGAAAGTCTTGAACAGGAAATAACTGAGAGCACCACCTTCCCCGCTATAACAAACCACTTGCGGAGTTCCAAGGATAGCGGTTTCCAGCGTCGCCGTGCCGGACGTGACCAGCGCGGCACGGGCTTGCTTCACGAGGCGATAAGTCTGCCCGTAAACAATCCGCACGTTCTTCCCTTGAATATAAGGAGCGTAGTCGGCATCCATCATCGAGGGCGCCCCCGCGATCACGAACTCGTGGTCGGGGAAATGAGGCATCATCAGCAACATCTTCGGCAGCACGTGCTTCAACTCCTGCGCACGGCTACCCGCCACGAGAGCGATAATCGGCTTGCCCGACAACCCGTTCACGCGGGTAAACTCCTCGAATGATTCATTCTTGTGATCCCGGTCGTGGATAGCATCCACCAGCGGGTTGCCCGCGTAATAAACCGGGTAACCGTACCGGGCGTAGAAATCCACCTCGAAAGGGAAAATCACGAACATCCGATCGACCAAGCGTTTGATCTTCTTCACCCGTCCCGTGTTCCACGCCCATATCTTCGGCGATATATAATAATAGACAGGGATACCCGCCTCCTTGATAAACTTCGCCACGCGCAAGTTAAAGCCACCGTAATCGACGAGAATCACGACATCCGGTCGCCACGCGAGAATATCCCGGCGACACTCGTCGATATTCGCCTTAATCTTGTCGAGATTCTTCAATACGGTAAGAAACCCCATGATAGCGGTATCCTTGTAATGACGCACGATGTCACACCCGGCGGCACGCATCAAATCCCCACCCCACCCGCGCACCTCGGCGGCAGAGTCATGGTGTCTTAATCCCTTGATCAAATTCGAGGCGTGCAAATCACCCGATGCCTCCCCGGCTATAACGTAATATCTCATCTCTTCCAAATATTATTGACGCGGCAAGTTACAAATTATTTCATCATCGCGCAAAACCGTCCCACCTCGTCATTTTCAATTTTCAACTTTCAATTTTCAATTGCATATCGTATCTTTGTCCCCCTAAGATGTAAAAAACAATCACGCATGAATATAGCAGGGAAGAGAGTGGCGTACGTCACTTTAGGATGCAAACTGAATTTCTCGGAAACCTCCACGATCAAGCACAGCCTCGAACAGGCGGGAGCGGTGACCGCGGGAGAAAAAGAGGGAGCGGACATCTTCGTCATCAACACGTGCAGCGTCACCGACATAGCGGAGAAAAAGGGACGGCAACTGATACGGAAAATCGTGCACCGGAACCCCGGCGCCTACATAGTCGTGGTAGGATGCTACGCGCAGTTGCGGGCACGGGAAATCATGGCTATCGAGGGAGTGAACCTCGTGCTCGGCGCGCGGGACAAATTCAACGTGGCACATTACCTCACCCACCTCGAAGAACAGGAAAAACAAGAACCGCACTCGTGCGACATCTTTAAAGTGGGCAACTTCGACCTCGCTTACTCCTATGGCGACCGCACCCGCAGCTTCCTCAAGATACAGGACGGTTGCGACTATTTCTGCACCTATTGCACCATTCCTTTCGCTCGCGGGCGAAGCCGCAGCGCCACCATCCGCGCCGTACTCGATGCTGCACGGGATGCCGCCGCGCGAGGCATACGGGAAATCATCCTCACGGGCGTGAACACGGGCGACTTCGGGCGGGGCACGGGCGAAACCTTCTTCCAGCTCCTGCAAGCCTTGGACGAGGTGGAAGAAGTCGAGCGTTTCCGGGTATCGTCCATCGAGCCGAACCTGTTGACGGACGAAATCATCCGCTTCGTGGCATCGTCGCGCCGTTTTATGCCGCACTTCCACGTGCCGCTGCAATCGGGCAGCAACGAAGTGTTGCACCTCATGAAGCGCCGCTACGACCGTGAACTGTTCGCCGCCAAGGTACGGGAAATCAAAACCCTTCGCCCCGACGCCTTCATCGGCGTGGACGTGATAGCGGGAGCACGGGGAGAAACGCCCGAGGCATTCGAGGACGCGCGGGAATTTATCGCGGGACTCGACGTGTCGCAACTGCACGTGTTCCCTTACTCGGAACGCGCCGGAACCAAAGCACTCGAAATCCCGTATATCGTGTCGCAAGCGGAAAAACACCGCCGGGTAAACGTCCTGCTCGACATATCCGAACAGAAACTGCGCTCGTTCTACACGGCACACGAGAACGAAACGCGCCCCGTGCTGTTCGAGGACAGCGAAACGGACGGGTCTATATGCGGATTCACGGATAACTACATCCGGGTGGAACTGCCTTACGACCGGACACTGGCTAACCGCATCGTGCCCGTCAAGTTAGGCACGATAAACGCGAACGACAACATGAACGGAACAATAAACTAAAACGACAAGCAACATGAATATCCTAGTAACGGGAACAGCGGGTTTCATCGGTTTCTACCTAGTGCGGAAACTACTGGCATCGGGACATACCGTGTATGGTATCGACTCTATCAACCATTATTATGACGTATCGCTCAAACTCGACCGCCTGCACGAGTGCGGGATAGACCATCCCGAACCGAAAAAAGAAATCGTGTCCGCGCGATACCCCGCTTACACCTTTTGCCAGATAGACCTCTGCGACGCGGAAGCCGTGAACCGGCTGATGGAAACCCGCCATTTCGACGCCGTGGTGAACCTCGCGGCGCAGGCAGGCGTGCGCTACAGCCTGACGAACCCGGAGAGTTACGTGCAGAGTAACGTGGTAGGCTTCCTCAACCTGCTGGAAGCGAGCAAAAAAGCGAACTGCAAGAAATTCATATACGCCTCGTCATCGTCCGTGTACGGGAACAACCCATCCGTACCCTTCAAGGAAACGGACAACGTAGACCACCCTATCAGCATCTATGCCGCCACGAAGAAGGGCAACGAACTGATGGCGTTCACCTACGCCCATCTCTACAAGCTGCAAACCATCGGGCTGCGCTTCTTCACGGTATACGGGCCGTTCGGTCGCCCGGACATGGCGCCCATGCTCTTCGCCAACGCCATACGGAACGACGAAACCATACGCGTCTTTAACAACGGCGACCTGTCGCGCGACTTCACCTATATCGACGATATCGTCACGGGAATCGAGAAAATCGTCACCACTCCCGGCGTAATTCGGGAAGATGTACCCGGCGTACCCGCTACCATATATAACATAGGGCACGGCTCCCCCGTGCAACTCATGGATTTCGTCCACCTGCTGGAAAAACACATGGGACGCGTTGCCCGCAAAGAATTCGTGGGAATGCAGGCGGGTGACGTCTACCGGACATGGGCGGACACCACCCGGTTGAAAGAAGACTACGATTACACGCCCTACACCTCGCTGGAAACGGGTATCGCCCGCTTCGCGCAATGGTTCAAAGAATACTATAAGAAATGAGAACGATAAAACGAGTGCGGGCGGTCTACTTCAGCCCGACGGGAACCACGCGGAAAGTGGTCGCCACCGTGGCAAAGCACATCGCGCGGGCGTTGAACGCCACTCGCGGCGAGTATGATTTCACCTTGCCCGAGGCAAGAACCGCCCCGTTGACCTTCGCCGACGACGAACTCGTCGTTTTCGGTACCCCCGTCTATGCCGGACGAGTACCCAACGTGCTACTCCCCTACCTCGCCACCATAGCGGGTAACGGGGCTTTGGCAGTACCCGTCACCGTGTTCGGAAACCGGAATTACGACGATGCCCTCGTCGAACTTCGGGACATCCTCGCCCGCGGCGGACTCTACCCCGTCGCCGCCGCCGCTTTTGTCGGGGAACACTCGTTCTCCCGCGTCCTCGCGAAAGACCGTCCCGACACGCGCGACCTCGACACGGCTACCGCCTTCGCACTCGATATCGCCGCCACGTGCAACACGCTCCCCACGGAACCGCCCCTCGTCGAAATACCCGGCACCCCTTATCCCTATCGCGGGTATTACACGCCCCGCGACCGTCACGGCAACCCGATAGACATACGCAAGGTGAAACCCCTTACCAACGACCGCTGCAATGACTGCGGACTGTGTGCCAAAGTCTGCCCCATGGGCTCGATCAACCCCGACAACGTGAAAGAAATCACAGGTATCTGTATCAAATGCGGTGCCTGCATCAAGAAATGCCCCCGGGATGCCAAATATTACGATGACGCCGGATACCTCTATCACCAACACGAACTGGAAGAAACGTACCCGGGAAGAGCCGCGGTCGGCCTTTTCTATTCGGGGAGTTATGATTTATGATTTATGATTTTAGATTGAAGGATTTATGAGAGTCGCCTTCGGCGACTCCCCCACGCTTACTTATCTGCAACTTACCTGTAACTTATCTATAACTTATCTGCAAATTCAGATAAATACTTGATAAAGTAAATATTTTTTACTAATTTTAAGTCGTTGAGGAACGTGGGAGGATATGTTACACCTTAAAATCGGCTACCATGAAAACAGAAGACGAATCAAACGAACGACCGCGCAAGTACCGGGTAAACGGAATCACGTTCTACTACCGCAACGGGAAACTATGCGCCATGCCAAGTACCCGGGAAAAAACGAAAAAACCGCCGACGGAAAAACAAATCGAATCGAGGGAAGCCCTCGAAATCGCGACAGATTGCGCGATTAACTTTTTCAGAACCAACGGTATACTGTGCATAGCGTGGGACGCTTACGCGAAGCTATTCCGAAAAAACCGCCTCGATATCTTCAAGATGATTAACTACCCCGTGCTTGACGCGAAATTGCTAGGTGTGGACTACTTCCCCGATTTCTTTTTCTGCAAGGGCAAACTCGTGCCCCCGCGGGAAACACGGGTAAACCGCGAAGACCTGTTGCTCTTTCCCACGTGGGAACATCCCGACAGGGAATACGGCTTGTCAAACCCGGACGACCTGCTGATGATGGGGTATTTCTACGAATCGCGCCCCGACATACCGTTGCTCGTCATGACGGATGTCACCCGCGGCGAACGTTTCGCCCAAATCCAACTGCCCGACCTCGGCTACCCGTCGACGGAGACGCTCCACCTCTACCTCTTTTTCTGCTCGCCGGACTGGACGACATTCTCGGACAGCAGGTACGTGAAAGCATGATAATTCTAAATTCTAAATTTTATTTATTAGATTCGCGACGAATTAAATTTCATAAACCGCATGTAAAATGGTCAAAGAAACTTTCAAGTTTTCCATTAGAAGACTGATACAAACCAAGATTAACGGGGGTATTATTCTTCTATTCGTGGCAGTGGCGGCAATGCTTATCGCTAATTCCCCCCTGCAAGAGCATTATGCCTCCCTCTTGTCGAAAAACATTTCCCTCACTATCGGGAATTTCAACCTTTTTGACCGCCATGACGGCAATCCGATGACGTTACTCGACTTCATTAACGATGCTCTCATGGCTATTTTCTTTTTCTCCGTGGGACTGGAAATCAAACGGGAACTACTCGTCGGCGAACTTTCCACCCCGCGCAAAGCCCTGCTCCCGGTGGTAGCAGCCTGCGGGGGTATGATTATGCCTGTTCTCCTGTTCTGCCTCATCGGGCAACCCGGTCTTGCCATGCGGGGAGCCGCCATACCTATGGCGACCGACATCGCGTTCTCGCTCGGGGTGCTTTCCCTGTTGGGTAAGAAAGTCCCCCTCAGCCTCAAGATATTCCTGACCGCTTTCGCCGTGGTGGACGATATCGGGGGTATCATCATCATTGCCCTGTTCTACAGTTCCCACCTCGTGATGAACTACATTATCGCCGCCGCCGCGGTGGTGGCACTCCTTTACATCGGGGGACGGCAAGGCATACACAACAAGTTGTTTTTTATCTTTTTCGGTATTGTCGTCTGGTGCCTGTTCATCAACGCGGGGATACACCCCACCATCGCGGGGGTTATCGTGGCGTTCACCGTGCCTGCCCGCCCGAAACTGCATATATACAAATACGTCAACAACATCCGGGAGAGCCTCAAACGCCTCCCCGAAGACTCGAACGAAATCATTCTCAGCAACTCGGAATTATCCATACTGAAAAGTATCGAGTCGGCGTCCGACAAAGTGGTCAGCCCGCTGCAAGCCATGGACGACGACTTGCGCTTCCTCGTCAACTACATCGTGATGCCGCTTTTCGCTTTCGCCAACGCCAGCATTTCGTTCGAGGGCTTCACGCTGGCCTCGCTGCAAGGCGTGTCGGTAACAATCTTCATATCGCTCGTCGTCGGCAAACTGGTCGGCATCTTCTCGTTCACCTACCTCAGCATCAAGGCGGGATGGCTCACGATGCCCGACAAAATGAACACTCACACGCTTTTCGGCATCTCCCTGCTCGGGGGTATCGGCTTCACGGTTTCCCTGTTTATCGCCAACCTCTCGTATTCCGGCATAGGCGACGAAGGAGCCATGTTGCTCAATCAAGCCAAGATCGGGATCATCGGTGCCTCTTTATTCGCGGGAGTATGCGGTTACTTTTACTTGAAATACGCGCTGAATAAAAAAACACGAAAATAATTTTGAAAGCCCGATAAAGTCTTTATATTTGCATCCGCATTTGGAGAGGTGGCAGAGTGGTCGATTGCGGCGGTCTTGAAAACCGTTGTACCGCGAGGTACCGGGGGTTCGAATCCCTCCCTCTCCGCGAAAGCAAGTCACTGAAAGAGAGTTAGTACACGAGAACTGACTCTCTTTTTGTATCTAAAGGGATTCGAACCCTTTCTAATTCATACATTATCTTTTCCTATTGAGCCTCCTTTCCGGCAAATGCAATCCGTCAGATGGTCGTTGATAAACCCCGAAGCCTGCAAGTGGGCGTAACAAATCGTCGTTCCGAAGAATTTGAAGCCGCGCTTTTTCATATCCTTGCTCATCGCGTCGGACACGGGAGAAGATGCCGGGATATCACTCAATGACCGCACGGTGTTGATAATCGGTTTTCTGTCGGGAAAGAAAGAGAGCGTATAGTCGTAGAAACTCCCGAACTCCTTTTGCAACGCGAGGAACAATCTCGCGTTGGTGATTGTCGATTTGATTTTCAGGCGGTTTTTCACGATGCCGTCAAACTGCATCAACCGCTCGACATCTTCATCAGTCATTCGTGCCACCCGCCCGGCATCGAAATCACAAAAAGCCTCACGGTATCCTTCCCGCTTCCGAAGAATGGTTATCCAACTCAATCCGGCTTGGGCACTCTCCAGTACAAGAAACTCGAATAGCTTCTTGTCATCGGTTACCAACCTTCCCCATTCCTCGTCATGGTATTTCACGTACAACTCATCGGTTCCGCACCAACCACAGCGTCCGTTTACTATATCTTGCATAATCATATTACATGTTTTCGAGTTTAATTATCCGGTAAATATAGCGTATATTTACCGGATAGTAAAAACAATTACCGAATAGCGAGTAATTTCCCTACCTTTGTCCTCAAACTTGTAAATAATCAACGTCAGGCAAACATGGAAAATATAAGTATTCAAAGAGTGACTTCCGGTGATATCCGTCGGTTACAGGAAATCGGCAGGCAGACTTTCTCCGAAACATTTGCCGAGGTAAATACTGCCGAAGACATGGAGAAATACCTGCAAGAGAGCTTCTCTTCAGAAAAATTGTCGGAAGAACTTCATGACCGGAACTCGGAGTTCTACTTCGCGGCTGTTGACGACCATATTATCGGTTATTTGAAACTGAACTTCGGGGCGTCCCAAACGGAACTGAAAGACTGCAAGGCGCTGGAGATAGAACGGATTTACGTGCTACGGGAATTTCACGGGAAAAAAGTCGGGCAACTACTTTACGAAAAAGCCATACAAGTGGCAAAGCAGATGAACGTCGATTATATCTGGCTGGGAGTCTGGGAAGAGAACCCGAGAGCCATAAAATTTTACAAGAAAAACGGCTTTGTCGCATTCGACAAACATATTTTCAAGTTGGGTAACGACGAACAAACCGATATTATGATGAAACTGCAATTGGGAAAACACTGAACGCGAAAAACTGTCGGACTACAGCCTCGCTAAAAAACGATAACTTGCCGAAGACAAAATTCGTCCATTCGTCGATAAAATCAGCCTATTCGTTGATTATATTTTGAAGATCGGGTATTCGGTTATACTTTTACTACACAACTAAAAATAGAAACAAGAGAATAGTGTTTATCATTAAACTTAGACGGCAATAAAGTTTGCAACCACCAGAGGCGGGCGGCACACACAACCCCTCCAATTGATATTCATCCCAACACAAAATTGGTACCTGTGCCACCGCCTCATTTCTTTTCAAAATAACACGGCAAAGTCGGGAGGAAGTTCTTTGATTAGGTGATTTAATAAAGCGTTGCTCGTGCGGCCGGAATCATTCAATCTAAAATCTCTAAATCTAAAATTAATAAACTCCTCCGTCTGCTTCGCAGCCACCTCCTCTATAAACAGAGGAGGAGCTGGAATACAGTCTTAAACGCCAGAGAAGCAACTTGTAACTTGCCGAAGGCGCCCCCCTAAATGGCGTCCTTCTTCGCGTATTCGGAGAATTCACAACCGAAGGTGTCGGCGAGGTAATTATCCAATTCGTCGGCTTTGAAAGCCATATTTGTCAAGTTTTTCTGAACTTCCTCGCCGTATTCGGAGAACACATCCGAGATATGTACCCGATAGGAAATGTAAATCTGATTACCGTCCAAACCGAATTGATAAGGACGCACGTCCGCGTTGAGCAAGTATGAAAGCACGGGTTCGAGATTCTTTTTCGGCAACACGTTGAGCGGTGAAGTGCAGAACAGGTATTGGCGATTGTAAACAAACATACGGATCTCGGAACTTCCTTTATGGAATACCCAACTCTCGTATCCCACGCGGGCAAGCACTGGATTAATGCCCATCGCCTCGATGGCTTCCTCGCAGAACACGGCAAGGTCGGTCAACGTTCTTTCCTTGAACACGTTTTCCGGCAATTTGTCACCGCAAGAGGGGCAATATTCTTCCTCCTCGGATATGAACTCGTCGCAACTGTTACACTGTACGTTAAATATCGAGGTATCGAGGTCGGCAATCTGCTCGAGCAACTCGCGCAAAGAGGCAACCGGAATACCGAATCCCATGTTATCGGCATTATTGAGTTTACTTACCGTGATAGCCACCAGCTCGTTGCTGTCGTTGAACATCGGTCCCCCGCTGTTACCGGGATTCACTGCCGCGTCGGTCTGAATATAGTAACTGTCATTCATCAATTGACGGGGCGAAGATACAGTACCCTCGGTAACCGTGAAAGGCATACCGAAAGGATATCCAGCCACGTTGATTCTCTGCCCGATAGAAACTTCGTCGAGGGCGGATAACGCGATCTCGGGAAGCGCGGAGAAATCACCGTCCGCTTTCAGTAAAGCGATATCGCGCGCGGGATTGACCAATACCACACGGGCGTAAAATCTGTTTTTGTCGTTATCTTGCAGAGCCACTTCACGGAACCCTTCCACGACATGATAATTTGTTACAAATAAATCATAGTTTTTCAGGTAGAAACAACTGCCTGATCCGCCGGCATGGTTTACTTTATAGACGGCTTTAAATATATTCTGTTCCATAATGTCAAAATTTCATCCTTGTTATTGATTGTTTCCCAACCCGGCAGCCAGTTCCTGTACTCTACGCGTGTATTCCTCCACGCTAATCTGCCCTTGCATCATCTGCATCTGCAAAGTCTGCACGTTGGCCAGATATTCCTGCATACCGCCCTGCATGGCTTGTTGCATTGCCTGTTGCATATTCTGGGCTACCTGATTCATATCCACGTTAGCGAAAGCGTTGTTCACCATCGTTCCGAAATCCACGTCCTCGTCATCATCATCCGCGTCGAGTTCTCCTTCCATGATGTTATCCATTGCCTCGTGAAGAATCCGCGCCGCCTCATCCCACGGCATGGCCGAAGTCTTCGTCAACGCTCTCGTTACAACAGTATTCACGTCGTCCTGCACGTCATTGTAGAAATACATCTCGTAGAACTTGTACACGATCATCAAGCAACACGTCTGGTAATCCCTCGCCTCGAACGCTTGGGTGGCGCGGTCGTATGTTCCCTCGAAATTCTCCTGTATATTCTTTAGATTGGAACGACGTTTCGGGGAGATAAAAGTTTCCACGAAATACAAGTCTTCCGCCAATTCTTCTTTCGTCATTGCTTGGACACGGGCAACCACGGACTTACCGTAATTCACCACTTCCGGCAGCGGGATGTCCTCCCGGTCCATTTCCCTAACCGCTTTATTCAAGTCATTGAGTAACTGTCCTTGCGGGTGAGCGTAGTAAAGGATTTTCAACAGGGTAGTGTCGAGCACGTTCCACGCGAAACCGTATTTACGGTCAGCCTCGAAGCCTTTCACCGCGTCCATACATTCCCGACAACTCAACTGAATGACCTCGTACACGTTATCAAGCGTTTCCGCATCGAAAGGCGTTACCTTGGGTTCATAAATACGTACTGCCCCGAACTTCGTTTCGAACTCGTCGTCGTATTTATCTCCCGTGCGGCATATCTCTTCCAACACGTAATACATCTTGTAAGGCTGTGCTAACGCAAGCGGGCAGCTGTATTTGAAGAACAGTTTTTCATCCCGCAACTCGATCTGTGCCAGATCCATGTCATTAAAATTCAAGCCTGCTACCTGACGCAACAAAGGTACTCTGCCTTTGTCCGGCAATGCAAGGAACGGCGCCATAACGTTTACTTGTCCGTCCTCGATCTTTATCGATACCACGATCGAACCGTGCGGAACGTTAAACTCTGTTCCTGCCGAATTACCGTATTTCTCCCGCAAGTCCGGGTTCACGTAATCGAGCAAGGTATGGAAAGCTTTCAGGTAATCTCCGTTCTCGAAGGCTTCCAAGCTTTCGTCGAAGGCATCGACGTTGATTTTACTTTCCGTTGATGTTATCGTGGAAAGATTAAATGTCAAGGTTTGTTTCATGACTTATAAGGTATTAAATAATTAATAACAACTTCACGCACTCATCCACGCCATACACGCAGAAAGTGCGATAAAAATAGGGAAAAATCTTTTCCCTTCACAGACTGGCGAAAGTTTTTTTGTTTTCTCTGTAAATATTCATCATATTTGCAGTGTGTAAAATGGTGTAATCAAGAGAATATAAATCAATGAAAATGCAAGAAGGGGAACATGGCAACAACAAGTCAGTATTTACGTACTTGATTGACAAGTTTCTCGTGTGTGTTTTGTTTTTATCATTTTACATAGGCAGTCAGGCACAAGTAACTACCTCGTCTTTGAACGGGTACGTTTCGGATGGCAGAGATTCCCTCCCGGGAGCAACGGTAATCGCCACTCATACCCCGTCGGGAACCCGCTACGCCACTACCGCGAACAACCGGGGACGGTATCAACTGGACGGCATGAGGACGGGAGGCCCTTACACGATAGAAGTTTCCTTCGTGGGATTCCACCGGGCTGAAATCACGGGTATATATATACAGTTGGCAGGGAAACACACGTATAACGTCACGCTAACACCTTCCGCGAATCTGGATGAAGTAATTGTAAAAAGTTCCAAATCCAAACACTCGAACGGTAAAACAGGCGCGAGCGTTTACATAGACGCTTCCCGCGTGAATATGTTCCCGAATATCAGCCGCAAGTTGACCGATATCATCAAACTATCGCCTTACGCCAACGGAAACGGTATCGGCGGACGGGACCAGCGCATGAATAATTATAGCGTGGACGGGGCGAATTTCAATTACAACATGGGATTGGACGGGAGCGTCCTGCCGGGAGGCGGAAACCCGATATCGCCGGATGCCATCGAGGAAGCCATGATAAACATCGCCACGTATGACGTCCGCCAGACGAACTTCATCGGGGGAGCTATCAATATCGTCACGAAGAGCGGGACGAATCAATTTCAAGGTTCGGCATACACCTATATTAAAAACGAGTACTCGCGGGGCAATAAAGTAGACGGTTACAATTTAGGCGAACGGGAGAAAGAAGCCCGGAATATATACGGTTTCACGTTCGGGGGACCTGTCCTCAGGAACAAACTCTTCTTCTTCGTCAGCGGGGAACGCGAGAACTCTCCCGCCCCGATACACAAGTGGAAACTCTCGACGGACGGAAAAGAAGACCCACAAAACATGATTTCGCGGGTGACGGCGGAAGATATGAGCCTCTTCTCGAAAGACTTGAAAGAAATGTACGGGTATGACACCGGGTCGTGGACGAACTTCGACGGGAATACCACCGTGTACCGCCTGTTGACACGCGCGGATTGGAATATCAACGACCGGAATAAGATGATGCTCCGATTGAACTATACCGCGTATAAAGATGATAACAATCTGGTCGGGAATGCCCTTTCCATCAACGGAAATCCCGTGAGTCGATATTCCATGAGTTTCCGCAACTCCACTTATCAAGAAGAGAGTGACGTGTATTCGCTCACGGGGGAATGGCATAGTTATTTACGCGAGAATATCACCAATCAGTTGCTGGTGAGTTTCACTTTTAACGACTGTAACAACCGGAAATGTAAGGGGGATTTCCCCACCGTGGATATAATGAAACCGGACGAAGGGGGGGCGGAATGGGCTTTCATGAACGCGGGATACGAGCAACACGCGTGGAATAACGGTATCAAGGAAAGAGTATGGGCCGTCACGGACAACCTTTCCATCCAGACGGGAAAACATTATATCACGACCGGATTCAGTTTTGAATTACAGGATTTATCCAATAATTACATGCGATACGGTGCCGGGTATTACCGGTATGCCAGTTACGAGGATTTCGCGAACAAGGCAGCCCCGGTAGCCTTTGCCCTCTGCTACTCCCTCACGGGCGGTAAACTCGCCCCGGCAAAGGTTAATTACCGCCAGTTCTCTATTTACGCGCAGGACGATTATCACGTCACAAGCAGATTGCTGCTCACGTACGGCATACGTATGGACATACCGATATACGCGGGTAAGCGCCTCGAAAACCCGTCCATCGCCGACTACACGTTCAACGGGGTGAAATTAAGTACCGCTTATTGGCCTGAATCCACTCCTTTATTCTCTCCCCGTATCGGTTTCAACTACGACATATCGGGCACCAACACGCTAAGCCTTCGCGGGGGTACCGGAATCTTCACGGGACGTTTCCCGATGATATTCCTCTCGAAGATGCAGGAAGGCAGCGGGATGTTGAAGAATACCGTATCGACCGCGAAAGCAGGGGATGAATTACTTGCCGCGTTAGCCGGGGGAATACGCACGCGGGAAGAGATATTGCGGGATATTGCCCCGCTGTTTCCCGACCGTTTCCGGCTGGAACCGGGAAGCGTGAATAATATCGCCACGATAGACCGTCATTTCAAGATACCGCAAGTATGGAAGAGTTCGTTGGCCGTTGACTACCGGCTGCCTCTCCCCTTCAACTCGCTGCTCACGCTGGAAGGTATGTTTATCAAAGACCTGAACGCCATCGTGCAACGGGATATGAACGTGATCAGCAATGACGACGGGAAGATGTCCCGCTTTACCGGAGCGGACAACCGATACCGCTACCCCGGCAACACGGAAAAACGGATACACGAGGAAATCACGAACGCCATCTTAATGGACAACAGCGGAAAGGGATACAGTGCCAATTTCAACGTGACGTTGAACATGGAACCAATCGCGGGACTCGGCTTCATGACCGCCTACACGTACACGACCTCGAGAACCATGACCGACAACAGAAGTAATCAGGTAGACAACGCGTGGATGCAGGAACCTTCCGTGATGGGACCTAATAATCAAGAATTACATCACCCGCAATACATGCAAACACCCCACCGGGTAATCTCACAAATCAATTACACGAGAACGTACGCTCGTCACTTCACGACCTCGGTAGCCATTTTCTACGAGGGACAATATGCCGGAAACTATTCCTACCTGTACAACACGGACATGAATAACGACGGGATAAATTACGACCTGATTTATATTCCCCGCAACCGGAACGAACTTCATTTCGCAGATAACAAGGTGGGCAACGCGACCTTCACGGCGGAAGAACAACGGGATGCTTTCTGGACATTCGTCAATCAAGACCCGTACTTGAAAAAACACAAAGGAGAATACGCGGAGGCTTATGCAGCTTACCTACCGTGGTTCAACCGCTTTAACCTGCGGGTTGTACAGGATTTCAAGATACGAACCGGAAAGGTGAACAACACGTTGCAGGTGTCGGTAGATATCATGAACGCAGGCAATTTAATCAACAACTCGTGGGGAGTTTCCAAGGTGGCTACCGCGGGTAATAACGGTAAATTACTCCAACTGAAAGAAGTAAACGAGGCGGGAGAACCCGTTTACACGATGTGCACGATAAAAAAAGACGGACAAGATATATTGCCTTACAAAACCTTTGAAACCAAGCGGTCGTCAGACAATTGCTGGCAATTACAGATCGGTATCCGTTACATTTTTAATTAAGAACTATGAAATTCAGAGTCTATATTATTCTATTTCTGTTATCGCTCGCGACAGGTTGCTCCACCCCCGCGAAACACGTTCTTGTTATCCATTCATACGAGGAAAGTTTTCCTTTATACCCGGAGTACGACGAGATGATAGCCGATAATTTCAGTAGTAAAGGGATAAAAGCGAATATTCGTACTTTCTACCTCGATTGCGAAAGTCACCGGGAACAGGAAGAAATCGACAGGATATCGCACCTGCTTGATTCCCTGTACGATTGGCGACCGGATATTATCCTCGTGAATGACGATCAAGCGACCTATTCCCTGCTTATGACCGGACATGAATTGCTAAAGATGACCCCTGTTGTTTTCGCCGGAGTCAATTATCCCAACTGGTCGCTCATAAAGAAATTCCCGAATGTCACCGGATTCCATGACAAGATAGATATCTTGAAAAACATGGAAGTCATAAAAGAATTTAGTCATCGGTCCACGTGTTTCACGTTACTCGACTCCACGTTTCTGGACCGGAAGATTCGCGCCGATATAGACCAACACTTGAACAATTATACGACACTCAAGCACGTGGAGGATTTCGTGGACTCTTTAAATCAGGATGCAGAGAATAATTACAAGATAAACATCTATCTGGCAAGAAGAAAAACCAAGGGCGAAACCCCACCCGCGGAGAAATACATCAGCATGGATTATCTTTGGGAAATGAGTAAGTTCAACACGGGAAATCCTTATTTACAATTGAAATACGATTTCTCGACCGTGACCATCGCTAATTTCTACATGAACAACCGTTATTCGGCGATATACGAGATGTTCGGGTGCGGATTCAGTTTCCGCGGCGGATACATGACACCCCTGTCGACACAGGTTAAGGAAGAAGTTGACCTTGCCGTCCAAATCCTGAACGGGACAAGACCGCAGGATATCCCCGTCCGTGAAAGTGCCAAGGCCTACGTCGTGGATTGGCAAACCATGAAGAAAGCGGGTTTCAAGCAAAAGGATATCCCAGCGAAGTACATGATTATCAATTTGCCCTTCAAGGAACACTATCCCAAGACATGGTTTTTTATCATTTTCAGTTCTCTTGCTATTTTACTCACCTTGTTCACTTGGTTGACCTTTTTATACATGCGCGAAATAAAAATGCGCCGTCAAGTATTGTATGATCTGGAAGAAGAAAGAGAGTCGTTGGCATTGGCAATTGAAGGCGGAAATACTTTCGCATGGAGAATCAAACGTGATATGTTGCAATTCAAAAATGCTTTCTGGAAATCTTCCCATATAGGAAACGCTTCCCTGTCCGTGGACGAGTTTACCGCCTTTATCCACCCGGACTACCGGACACTGTTCAGGCAGTATTGGCAAAAAGTTCTGACACAAGGAACTCACACGATAGAGCTTTTGTGTGATTTCACGAAGGAAGGTTACCAATGGTGGGAATTTCGCAGCAGTACCATGGATAGTATGTCCGGTCAACAGAAGACAACCGGATTGATCGTGAATATCGACGAGTATAAAAAACGGGAACAAGAATTAATTGAAGCCAGAGAACTGGCAGAAAAAGCCGAACTGAAACAATCTTTTCTGGCAAACATGAGCCATGAAATACGTACACCGCTAAACGCCATTGTCGGTTTCTCCAACATCCTCGTGTCCGGTGTGGAACTCGACGAAGATGAAAAGCAACTCTACATCAACACGATCAACACGAATAGCGAATTACTGCTTAAACTTATCAATGATATTCTGGAAATCTCCCGTATCGAATCGGGATACATGTCTTTTGATTTTCAAAAATACCCGGTTGCCACATTGATAGACGAAGTATATAACACGCATCAGGTCATCGTACCGTCTCACTTGCAATTTCTGAAAGAATGTGATAAGGCACAACCGGAAATTTACGTTGACAAGAGCCGACTCACGCAAGTGCTGACGAATTTCCTCAATAACGCGGGCAAATTCACCCCAAGCGGATACGTCAAATTGGGCTATCAATATTTCCCGAAAGAAAAACAAGTACATATATTCGTGGAAGACAGCGGAAAAGGCATCCCGAAAGCGGAACAAAAGATGATATTCAGCCGTTTCTACAAACAAGATGAATTCGCACAGGGTACCGGATTGGGACTATCTATCTGCCAAGTTATTATCGAAAAACTGGGCGGACGTATTGTCTTATGGTCCGAACCCGGTAAGGGCAGCCGTTTCACGGTAATATTGAGTTGTGACGTGATAGGTTAGAGCGCTTTCAGCGCAATATATACGTCCGCGGGGCAGAGCAAAACGCAGAAGATTAATAAAAGCCTTTTCACAACTAAATAGTGGTATTTTGAGATTAATTATTTACTTTTGCCGGGAAATAGATTGGCAAAATAGAATAGATCCCATTTCCAAAAGACGTGATTATGTCAAAAACAGGTAATACCACTATCTCGAATAGCGAATTAGAGAGTTTGCGAGAAAAAGAACTTATACTCCAAGAACTGCAAAAAACAGCCAAGATCGGGTGGTGGAAAGTGAATTTCGAAACACATGAAATCCAATGCTCGGATTACGTGGTGGATATACTGGGACTTAAAGGGAACACGCTAACAACAAATCAAGTTCTGAACTTGATTAACGAGAAATACCGTCAACGGGTGAGCGCAAACCTCCCGCACTTGAGAAACCAGAACTTCTACGATGAAATATTCCCTATTGTGACAAGATTCGGGGAAATGTGGATACATTCCAAAATCGGGAATAGAGTCATTGAAGAGGACGGGACGGTCACGGCTACCGGTTATTCCAAGATTCTGGAAGAAGAAGAGAATATTCTCATATCAAAAGCAAGAGAAGAGAACCAGTTGAAAGAACTGATGTTACGCCAGTATTCCCTGTCACAATCCTTATCCAAATTTCTTAAAAACCCGGATTCAGACCAAGTGATTACCGATACGTTGAAAGAGGTTCTTAAACAATTTGACGGGGATAGAACCTATATTTTCAAGTACGATAAAAAAAAGGACACGCAAAGTTGTATATACGAGGCGACAAAACCCGGCGTGCAACCGGAAATAGATACATTACAAGACATGGATTCCAATCATATCGGGTGGTGGAGCAAACAGATACTCAATAATATCCCGATTATTATCAATCATCTCGACGAGTTGCCCCCCGAGGCAGAAACGGACAGACAAGTACTGGCACGTCAGAATATTGCCTCCCTGTTGGTCATTCCCCTCGCCTCCAGCGACGGGATATGGGGATACATGGGCATCGACATCGTCAATCGTCCCCGCTTGTGGACTCACATCGATAAAGAATGGTTTTTCGCCATATCGAATATCATCAATATTTGTATAGAATTACGCACCTCGGAGAGAGAAGCACGGGAACAACAACAATATTTACAAAAACTATACGATCACATACCTATCGGCTATCTCCGTTTGCAACTGATTTATGACGAGAACGGACAACCGTGCGATTTTAAATACCTTGACTCCAATCCCGCTTTCAACAGAATATCAGGAACACCCCCGAATTATTTCGACGGTAAAAATGCCAAAGATTTCGGAATAGAAGATCCAGAGAGCTTGCTCCGCCTGCATAATATCGTTTTGCAAAAGCAAGCAACGGAAAGCACCCGATTCATGGAAAAAACAGGTTTACAATACCGCCTGACTCTTTATTCGCCGGGAGAAAACGAGGTTGTGGCCTTATTCACGGATATCACGGAGCAACAAAAAGCGATCAAAGCACTCCGGCATAGCGAGGAAGCCCTGCGCAATATATATAAAAACATCCCCGTGGGTATCGAAATATATGACAAGAACGGTGATCTGCTCGACTTGAACGACATAGAGGCCGAGATGTTCGGTTTCAACCGGAAAGAAGACGTGCTCGGGGTGAACTTGTTCGAAAACCCCAATCTTCCGGCAGATAAACTGGAAGAACTACGGCAGGGTAAAGAGATCATGTTTCCGCTTATATACAAATTCTCGAAGATCGACAAGGTATATTACAGCACAAAATACACGGGAAGCAAGAACTTGACCGTGAAAGGTACCTGCCTTTATGACACAAACCACAACGTTGAGAATTACTTGCTTATCGTGATAGACAACACGGAAGCGTTCGAGAACTACCGGAAGATCGAAGAATTTGAAACCTTATTCAACAATATCGCTGAATTTTCCAAAGTGGGTATATGCAGGTGGAACCCGTTACAAAAGACATTCTTCGGCTCGGATGTCTGGTTTTACAACCTCAACCAACAACCCCGTCATGTTCAGGATATCGAGGATGTCCACGAGTTCGTATGCCCCGAGGACACCGTAAAATTGCAAGGGTTTCACCAGCAAGTACTGGAAGGGAAAAGCCGGGAATTCGCGGACGAGGTGAGAGTGCGGGTCGGGCAAGAATGGCGCTGGTTACGTGTCCGCTTTAAAGTCAAAGAATACAACCCGCAAAACGAGATAATCGAAGTGATCGGGTTGAATATAGATATTACCGAATCGAAAGAAACGGAACAGCACCTTCTGAAAGCCAAGTTACGGGCGGAAGAATCCGACCGGTTGAAGTCCGCGTTTCTCGCTAACATGAGTCATGAAATACGTACCCCGTTGAATGCCATCGTGGGGTTCTCGGCTCTCGTCGCGGAAACGGAAAGTATAGAAGAACGGGAACAATATCTTTCCGTTATCCAGAAAAACAATGAACTGCTCCTGCAATTGATTTCCGATATATTGGATCTCTCGAAGATCGAAGCCGGGACATTTGATATTTCTCTCGCTGTTTTTGATGTCAATAACCTGTGCAAGGAAGTCGTTTGCCTGCACACGATGAAATTAACGACAGAGGACGTGACACTCTCGTTTGAGGAGCATATTCCCCGATGTTTTATTTATAGTGACAGAAACCGGATCGCTCAAATCTTATCCAACTTTATCAATAACGCGATCAAATTCACGGAAAAGGGAAGCATCCGCCTCGGGTACCATGTCACGGGCGAACGCATCGAATTTCACGTGCAGGACACGGGAATCGGCATCCCGGAAGAAAATATCGGGCACGTGTTCGAACGTTTCGTGAAACTCAACTCGTTTATACGAGGCACGGGGTTGGGGCTGCCTATCTGCAAAAGCATTATCGAGAAATTGGGCGGAGAAATCGGGGTGGAATCAACCGTGGGCAAAGGATCACGTTTCTGGTTCAGCTTACCCTATAATCCGACAATGGAACCCAAAGAAATTGATGAGCAAGCGTTGTTTTTACCGGATTAATTTCCCTATTTTTGCACGAGTAAAAAACAATGTCCGACACGATGCTATTGTCTTCCGAAATACTTGACTTCGTCAGGGAACATCTCGATGATGAGCCCGCTCGATTGCAATTTCAAAGAAAGAACTACCCGGATAACCGGGTGGATATAGCTGTCGAACAAATCCATGCCCGCACAAGAATCAAAGACAAGCTTCCCTCGTGGTTCGCTCATCCCGGTATATTTTACCCCTCGGCATTAGCAACGGAACAATGTTCGTCGGAACTTACTGCTGGCTACAAGGCATGCTTGATATCGGGCAACACGCTCTGTGACCTCACGGGGGGAATGGGTGTCGATTCTTATTTCTTTTCCCGTTCGACGGGTAAAGTAACCTACGTGGAACAGAATCCCTCGTATTGTGAAGCTGCACGTTATAATTTCAGCATACTGGGAGCAAATAACATAGAAGTAATACACGGGAATGGCACACAAATAGCGGGGACTCTCGCGGCGGACACGTATTATATAGACCCCTCCCGCCGGACTCATGATAACAAGCGTATCTTCGCTCTTGCCGATTACGAACCTAACGTACTGGAAATAAAAGAGAACATACTCTCCCGCGGCAGCCGATTGATCGTGAAAATATCTCCCATGGCCGATATCACGGCAGTCCTGCGCCTCCTGCCGGAGACGACCGAGGTACATGTGTTGTCGGTGAAAAACGAGTGCAAGGAGCTTTTGTTTGTACTGGACACGACGCCGGAGCAACACGCGTTAACGATACACGCCGTCAACTTTCCCGCTTCACGAATCGTGCAGAGATTCACTTTCACGCCGGAAGACGAGGGAGAAGCGCAACCCGACATGACGGATACGGTGGGTCAATACCTTTATGAACCCAATAGTTCCATATTAAAAAGCGGTGCGTTCAAGATTCCGGCAAATCGTTATGGGCTAAAGAAATTACATCGGCACAGCCATTTATATACCGGAGATACGTTAATCCATGATTTCCCCGGTAGAATATTTCAAGTGGAAGAAGTCTTCGACTTCTCCAGCAAATGGCTGAAACAGATAGCCAGAACAATCCCGAAAGCAAACATCACTACCCGAAATTTCAAAATATCGGCAAACGAAATCCGTTCCCGAAGCAAGATGAAAGAAGGTGGAGATATATTCCTACTAGCCACGACATTGAATAATGAAAAGGCGGTCGTCATTCGATGCCGCAAACCCGAGAATTGACGATTTCTCGATTTATGATTAGCACAAAGAAACAGGGCAAACAGGGAGAAATCTAATATTTAAAATCTAAAATTAATAATCTTTTCCTTCTCTCTCCCGTATAGGGACTAGAACTAAACGATACCAAAATGAAGATACAAACAGGTCATGGTACGATCACGCTGACTGCGCTTCTTGCCATTTATTCTATTTCTATGGTTACTTCCCTGCCGGGATTAGCCATATCCCCTATCTTGGGCGATCTCGAACATATTTTCAAAGGAGCAAGCGATTTGGAATTACAAATGCTGGAATCCCTTCCCTCGTTTATTATTGTACCCTTTATCCTGCTGGCGGGACGACTTTCCCTACATGTGAACAAAAAACGGATTCTCATTATCGGGTTAGCTATCTTCTTCGGGTGTAGTGTCGTGTACCCTTTCAGCAATTCTCTCGCGCTATTACTTGTTATCAGCGCGTTATTGGGAATTGGCGCCGGAATGATCATTCCTTTTTCCACGGGACTTATTGCGGATAACTTTTCCAAACGCTATCGTACCCGGCAATTGGGTATTGCCTCATCAATCACGAACTTAACGCTCGTGTTGGCGACATTCCTCGCCGGAGTCCTTGCCGATATCAACTGGCATTACGCCTTTCTGGTATATTGCCTGTCGGGGATTTCTCTGTTATTCGCCTTTAAACTGGACTCCACACCACATACTGTTGCACCCAAAACGACGACCGCCTCCACTACCCCATCCGCATCAAGCACGAAACACAATTGGCCTGTTTCTTTGATGCTTCTTTATTATTTCATCACCTTTTTGGTTTTAACCGTACCGTTCAATCTCTCCATTTACATGGAAACAATGAAACACTACAAGGATCCGGACATTGCCGGTACGCTTATTTCCGTGTTCTTCCTCGCCATGACAATACCGGGATTTTTTATCAACAACATTATTTCAGTTTTGAAAACATACACGAACTTCATTGCCCTTTGCGCTATTGCCGTCGGTTTTATTTTATTCATACTGAAAGCAGGTCCCGTTATACTGACGATAGGCATTATACTCATCGGGTTAGGTTACGGAGCCATGCAACCGATCATATACGACAAAACTTCCTCAAGCACGGTGGAATCACACGCGACATTTGCCCTTGCACTCGTTATGTCAATGAATTACGTCGCGATTATCACCTATCCGTTCATCACCCAATGGCTGCAAGACCTCTTCTCCACGGACGCCTCCTACTTCCCGTTCCTGCTAAGCATGATACTGGGTGGAGCCTTTACCGTGTACGCTTATTTCAGAAGAAACAGTGCCGCCCTCGGTATGCAAACTCAAAGTTAAATATTGTGAGTAGAACAACCTTCATTTCCCTACTCCCGTATTTATCCCATGCAAGAGAGCAAAATGAACTAACCATCATATTAAATATAACATTCTAAACTAAATTAATTTAAGATGACAACAAATTCAAACACGAAAAGTACCGCGATGAAACTCGGCGTAATGACCTTGGCGATCATGAACGTCGCGGCGGTAGTGAGTCTCCGTGGACTTCCGGCAGAAGCCGTCTACGGATTGAGTTCCGCGTTCTACTACTTGTTCGCGGCCATCGTATTCTTAGTTCCAACAGCACTGGTAGCGGCAGAACTTGCCGCCATGTTCTCCCAAAAAGAGGGTGGAGTTTTCCGTTGGGTCGGAGAAGCTTACGGGAAAAGAGTAGGATTCCTCGCCATATTCCTACAATGGATCGAGAGTACGATATGGTATCCTACCGTGCTGACTTTCGGTGCCGTGTCTATCGCTTACATCGGTCTGGACACGTCAGAGGATGCTCTGCTTGCTTCAAACAAGCTCTTCACGTTAATAACCGTATTGGCTATCTACTGGATTGCCACGTTTATCTCCCTGAAAGGTTTGGGCTGGGTTGGTAAAGTTTCCAAAATCGGTGCCATGGTCGGAACCATTATCCCGGCAGGGTTACTGATTATCTTCGGAATCATCTACATCTCCACGGGCGGACACAACAACATGGACATGAGCCAAGGTTTCTTCCCTGACCTGACCAATTTCGACAACCTCGTACTGGCATCGGGAATCTTCCTGTTCTACGCGGGTATGGAGATGATGGGTATCCACGTCATGGACGTGAAAGCACCCGCCTCCAAGAATTACCCGAAAGCCATCTTCATCGGCGCGGGTATCACCGTTATCATCTTCGTGCTCGGTACTTTCGCTTTGGGTTTGATCATTCCGGCAAAAGACATCAATTTGACGCAGAGTTTGCTTGTCGGGTTTGACGGTTATCTGAAATACCTGCACATCAGTTGGGCTTCTCCCGTTATCGCCATCGCTTTGATGTTCGGTGTGCTGGCAGGAGTATTGACATGGGTTGCCGGTCCGTCCAAAGGTATCTTCACCGTGGGTAAAGCCGGGTATCTGCCACCGTTCTTCCAAAGAACCAATAAAATTGGCGTACAAAAGAACATTCTTTTCATACAGGGGGCTGTCGTTACTATTCTGGCTCTCTTGTTCGTGGTTATGCCTTCCGTGCAATCATTCTACCAAATTCTGTCACAGTTGACCGTACTATTGTACCTCATCATGTACCTGTTGATGTTCTCCGGGGCTATCGTACTTCGCTACAAGATGAAAAAAGCCGAGCGTCCCTTCGCTATCGGTAGAAAGAGCAACGTAGGCATCTGGATCATCGGCGGACTCGGTTTCTGCGGTGCTTTGCTGGCATTCGTGTTGAGCTTTATCCCGCCTTCCCAGATCAACGTGGGTAGTAACACGGTTTGGTTCTCCGTATTGATCATCGGTTGTATCGTGGTAGTAGCCACCCCGTTTATCATCTACAGTCTACGTAAACCGTCATGGAAAGACCCGAACGCCCAGATCGCTCCTTTCCACTGGGAAGAACAACCGGTACAAGCCGCAACCACGGCTCAAACCACGACCGGAACCACAACTCAAACAACAAACACAACAAAATAGTCTATAAGGTCCATAAAGTAGTATTCCAGCTCCTCCTCTGTTTATAGAGGAAGAGATAGAATACTATCTTACCAACCACTTTACAAACCTTATAAACTATAATAAATTACAGGTATGAAAAAGACAATTACAATGAATGACCTCAAGAACTTAGTTCAAGAGGCACACGCGCAAGTGAAAGATTTGAAGGGAGGAAAAAACGCGAATTACATACCCTTCCTAGACAAGATTGATTCCAACC